>OGUD01000081.1_pt1 | contig 95230 bp, 125 predicted proteins | sample 1573671 | NCBI WGS metagenome assembly OGUD01 (sample SAMEA2582065, study PRJEB24529) | metagenome | biome: Human gut stool | place: China | collected 2011 | reverse complement strand
AGATGACAGGTGCCGGAATGATGGATTGCAAGAAGGCTCTTGCAGCTACAGAAGGTGATATGGATAAGGCAGTAGAGTTCTTAAGAGAGAAGGGACTTGCAGCAGCTACTAAGAAGGCTGGCAGAATCGCAGCTGAAGGTGTTGTTAAGACATTACTTACAGATGATCACAACGCAGTTGTAGTTGAGGTTAACTCAGAGACAGATTTCGTTGCTAAGAATGCTGAGTTCAACGAGTTCGTTGATGCTGTAGCAGCTCAGGCTATGAATTCTAACGCTGCTGATATGGACGCTTTCATGCAGGAGACATGGGCAGCGGATCCAACTCTTACAGTTGAGCAGGCTCTTTCAAGCAAGGTTGCACGTATCGGTGAGAAGTTAAGCATCAGAAGATATGAGAAGGTTACAGGTGCAGATCTTGTTGTTTCTTATATCCACGGCGAAGGCAAGATTGGTGTTCTTGTTGAGGCAGCTACAGATGTTGTTAACGATGACATCAAGGAAGCTCTTAAGAACGTAGCAATGCAGATCGCAGCTCTTCACCCACAGTATGTATGTGCTGATGAGGTTCCACAGGAATTCAAGGATCATGAGATAGAGATTATCAAGGCTCAGATTGCTAACGATCCTAAGGCAGCTGGTAAGCCTGAGAAGGTTATCGAGGGTATGATTAACGGTAAGCTTAACAAGGAACTTAAGGAAATCTGCTTAAATGATCAGGTATACGTTAAGGCTGAGGATGGCAAGCAGTCAGTATCTGCTTATCTTGCACAGGTTGGTAAGGCTAACAACGCTAACCTTTCTATTAAGAAGTTCGTTCGTTTCGAGAGAGGCGAAGGCATGGAGAAGAAGCAGGAGAACTTCGCAGAAGAAGTTGCTAAGCAGATGAATATGTAATCTTCTTTACGGAAGATGGACGAAGAGTCCACAAACCCCTATAAATCAAGGGTTTGTGGGCTCTTTTTGTGTTGTCCGGAAACTTGTGAAAATGTATCATAAATTATCAGAAATGGCTATATATTTATGCCGTTTGGGTACGACTTGGGTACAGACTTGGGTAAAATGGTTTTACCCAAATCGGGTGGGAAGTTTGCCTCTTTCTTTAAAAATGTGGGTAATGCTATGTGATGAGGTTTATAGAGTTGTAACATTTTATGAGCTTTATCGTAATCAAGGCAGAACTGGGACCAGTGCACTTATTGAGACAAGCAAGATTTGTGGGCTCTCTAGTAAACGTGTAAGAACCTATGTTCGGTTTAGTTATTTAACGGCGGATATATTAAATGCTATAGAAGCTAAGGTAATACGAAAGAGTGTTGCTTATGAGTTATCCTATTTTAGCGAGGAGACTCAAAATGAATTCTACATGAAGTTGGTTAGTGGAGAGAAAATAACTGCAGAGATGCTACGTCACTTCCGTTTAAGTGAACTGTAATCAGAGTTAAAGACAATCTATTATAAATTTGAAAATTTATAATAGGAGGTCTCAGGTTATGAGCAAATTTGATTATTTTGACAAAATTTCTAAGCAGTGGGTTGAACTGGATTTAAATGATGAAGTGGGTGTCTTCCTAAAGCGGAGTTACTGGAGAGAGGATGCACAGGAGAGGAGATACTATAATCGTAAGTTAGACTTTGAAGATGAGCTTGACTACGAGTCCTATTTAACTACAGAGTCATGTGAAGAACTTGTTGTGTCAAAGAGTGTAGTGTTGGATTTATATTCTGCTCTTGGGACATTAGACCAGGCAGATAGATTGTTAGTCTACCTAAGATATTTTAGAGACTTAAAACTCAAGGACATTTCGGTTTATGTTGGATTAAGTGAAGCACAGATTTCTAGAAAAATAAAGAAGATATGCCAGGTACTTAGGCGAGAATTAGTTGATTTGATGTAACGGAAACTAAGTATGGATTCGTTTCATATATTAGTATAATAAAAATATTCTTTAGGAGGAAGAAATTATGTCAATGGCAGAAAGTATCAAAAAGTTAAGCATTGGAGAAGTTGATGAGACAGAAGTGTTTCATTGTGGAATGATTTATAATGCTCAGGGAGAATTAACAAAGTTATACGCTAAGGATAGCGGAGAACTTACAACACTGTACTACAGCAACGATCCATACGGTCTATGTGCTATTGGAAGATTTCCAGGGATACATCCAGTTTGTATTACGGGCACAGACGATGAGGTTGAGCTTGAGAAGTATATGTTGGGAACAAGATATGCTGAGGCAAATGTCGGAATCATTTCAGGACAGGATGCTTACTATGGTATCAAATCGCTTGAGCCTTTAGAGGTGTACAAGATGTCTCTTAAGACTGAGAGTGAGGGTATTTTTACACCGGTGAAGATTGACTGCAGTGGTTGTGACCAGTATGACATGGAGCCGGACGATCCAGACTATGAGAGTGTTGTGTCTATGATATGATATGCTCTATGAGTAAGTAAAATGTGGGCACAGGAGTCAAAGCTCCTGTGCCTTGTGAAAGGAGAAAGCTAATGCTGGAATTTGATAAATCTGCAAAGACATTGATTGCACATAAGTTACCTAGGCAGAAGAAACCTACTGTGTATGAAGAGAATGATATGTACACTAGTTATAAAGATTATCTAAAGAATGATTTAAAACAGGATATTGAAGATTATGTTATTGCAGGACTCAATGAGGTTGAGGGCGTAGATATATTTGGATTAGGAGATGTTCAGGTTGTGGAATCTGAGGACTCTACAAGTACATGTAAGAGTTATGATGTTATGTTATCTCTGCGTAGTAAAGGCTTTGAGCTGGCAGGTCTGGGTACAGAAATAGGTGAGCCTTTTAGAGTAATGCGTTTACCCTACATAGATAAATCTGGTATCTTATATCATTATAATAAAAGATATGCAATTATACGAAAGTTAGTACAGGCAGATGATATAACCTTTGATGGTTCAAACTTGAAGATGATGACGAAAGACGGCTACTTCGTCAGTATGACACGAGCTGGTTCTGAACCTAGGTTTGAGTCTAGTAAGAAAGCATATTCGTGTATAGATGTTTTTGCTGCTTTAGCAGATAATGAGGAGAACTCAAGTGACCTTCTTAGTTTGATAATGAGCATGCGTTCTGAAAGAATAAATAAGGTGCTTGGAATTAACAGGTGGTCAGTAGATAAGTACAAATGTGGTAGGTTACAATACAATAGTGGTGGGGATGATATACTAAATTTTGTGTCTAAGTTGGAAATGTCGGGGTATTCATTAAAGAAAGTTCGCCCAAAGTTTAATGAAGCTGTAAGTTTAGATAGAGCCTTAGGTGAAACCCTAGCAAGTGATGTTGACTTACCACAGCTATCTATGAAGTTAAGACGTGGGCAGGTTATTACGGAAGATATGCTTCGTATGTTAAAAGCCTGTGGTATCTCTACTATCTATGTAAAAGATCTGCCTAATATGACTGGTTATTATACAGCAAGTTTAATTCCTATTGGATACATTCCTAAAGGAACAGAAATGATACCTGAGTTGGCAGAGTTAATTCCTGGCTGGACTGGACTCTATATGGATAAAGATTATGTCTTTGATGAACTTCAGAAGATTCCATTGGGTACATTGATTACAGAGTCATTCCTTGAAGCAATCTGGGATTGTGGTGTTGATGTTCTTGATATAGTCGAGTCATTAGGTTCAGTGAAGACACAGGAATTGCACTTATCATCAACAATAATGACTAATCGACATTTCAAGTATAGTGAAATTCAGGCATTCTATAGTGACAGTGGTTATGTTCCAAGTAATCCTGATGAGTGGGTTTTCCTAAGTGAAGATGGCAAAGTCAGTCCGGCTAGAGATACATTTTGTTTATATGATGCTGTTGCATATACAACATTGTTTGAACGTTTGATACAGGGCTATGATTCAGTAGTTGTTGCTGACCCAGATTTAGGTATGAGAAAGAAAGTACATTTATCTGGTGATATTATCCATACTGCAATTAGTCGTGTTGTTCCAAGATACTTTAATCGTAAGAAGAGTAAGATTAAGCAGATGGATAATGCGAGTATTTTAACTGTAAATTCTACAGCTGAGTTTACAGAAATCTTTAGCAGTTTGGGAGACGCTGTATATCAGTATATGAGTCAGGATATGCAGGTAATCCGTTCAAGAGATGTTACTAATCCTATTGCATATTACAGTATGACGAGTAAGGTTGCTCAGATTATGGCAGATGCTAATGCTATTAAGGCAGAGCAGCATGCAGTGGTTATGGGGCAGTATGGAAAGCTTTGTCCATTTGAGACTCCATCAGGCAAGAAGATGGGTGTTGTCTGTAATAAGGCTTTAGGATGCAAGATAGTAGACGGTGAGATGAAAACTTCATACTATCGCGTGAAGAGAGGACGAGTTGATTTCTCTAAGATAGAGTGGTTAGGTGTACGTGAGGAGGAACATGAAATCTTTTGTGATATTGCTTCTTTGGATATTGATAAAGAAACTGGTATCATAAAAACAAAAGGTTATGTATTTGCCCGTGTACCTAATAAAGAACTCAGAGAAAAGATGAGTGTAGCTAGAGTTAATGTTAATGAGATTACAATTGTTAATGTTGATCCGGGACAGATGAACTCTCTAACAATTTCTACAGTTCCATTTGAGGGTGCTGATGATGCTGCAAGATTAACATATGAGACGTCTATGTGTAAGCAAGCAAAGGCGTTAGTCAAGGCAGATATCCCTTATGTTTCTACTTCTGCTTTCTATGATGCTCCAAATATTTCTCCTTATTTTAGAATACAAGCTGAATATGATGGTGTAATAAAATCTGCATACAATGGTGGAGTAAGTATACTGTATGATGGATTTGATGAGCCTACTTACTATAGCTATGAGACGCTTGAGAGTGGTACATCTTCTGTTGTCTTACGTGCAGCTGTGGTCGAGGAGGGTCAGAGAGTCGAAGCCGGAGATACACTGGTAACATCCAACTTTGTTGAAGATGGAATTATGACTACTGGTGTTAATGTCTTAATAGCCTATGTGCCAAAGGGTGCAAACTATGAGGACGGTGTATATATGAGTGAGAGACTTGCACAAAAAATGGTCTCCTATCATCCAAAGAAAGACATCCTTGTTATTCCTAAGGAGTTTAAATCTTGGAATGGATATAGTCCTAAGAAGACGTCGTTCTTGCATCCAGGTGACCAGATAATGAATATTTCTGGTATACGTAAGGGGGAGCGTATGGTAGAGGCTTTAAAGTCTAAGAAGATAAAAGGCTTCTTAGTAGACTGGCATAGAGATGTTGGTGGGTTTGAGGATAAATCAGATGTTGTTGTTTTAAATTCTGTATTTATAGCTCCGGCTAACCGAGGTGATAAGACTGCTAACCGTCACGGAAATAAGGGAGTAGCTCCGGAGATAAAGACTAACTCTAAGATGCTTGAGTTGAGCAATGGTGAGTTTATTGACATGTGTTATAACCCTATGGGTGTTGCTTCACGTATGAATATTGGACAGATCCTTGAAGCTAATCTTGGACTCTGTGTACATGTCTTAAAGTTAAGGACATGTATTTCAGATTCGTTGAATGGTATAAGTACAGAGGAGCTTAGAACTTTAATGTCCTTTACTTACCGCGTTGCAAATGACGATAACATCGAAGCTGTATTTGCTGATCCTAAGTTTTCTATTATTCCTGAAGAGTTATTCCAGCATGTGCGCGAGAACATTAGCTACATACGTGTATGGCGTGGTGTATTTGAGGAGGATGGTACAGCATGGCTCTATGACCCGGATAGTGGTAAGAGATTATCTCAGCGTGCAGTCATTGGTTATAACTATGTCTATAAATTGATTCATGAGTCAGACCATAAGGAGCATGCGAGAGCAGGATATTTACAGGAGTCTTATAGTGCTAAGCTTGCAAGTCCGACTGAAGGTCAGGCTAAAGGTGGTGGTCAGCGTAATGGTTACATGGAGCTTGATGCAATGTGTGCGTATGGTGCTGTCAATCTCATACATGAGATATTAAATAGCAGGGGTGATAATCCTATTCTTAGAAACAACATGATAGTTGATGCTATAGAAGTAGGTGAGGCGTATAGAATGAATGAGAACTATGCACTTAGAAGAAGTACGGAAGTCTTCACAAGTTATCTTGAGGGTGCAGGTATTCACATTGATTATGATGGAGTATTGCCTAATGCTACATTGGAGAACGCTAGTCATAATCAATTCTTCACAAAGGGTGAGTTGATTAAAGCAATGGGTCGTGTAGAGGATAAGGATGAGAAGCCTGAGGAACAGAAGATAACTTTAGGAAATATGAAAGAAGAACTCGCTAACATAAAGTTTGATGATTAGGAGGTGTAGGCTTTTGCGTGGTGTAACGCATAAGGCTATAGGAACTGTTGTTGGAGCATCAATTGTAGTTTATGCTATCAAGAGTGAGCAGCCTATGCTTGCTCTTGGTGCAGTAACTGCTCCATTTGGTGCAATGCTTCCGGACATTGACCATGATAGGTCGAAGTTAGGTGCACAGCGAAAGGTTGTTATGGCAACAATAAACAAGTTAATAGGTATAGAATTTGTCGCAGTTATATTGCTTGCATTAGTTGTGGGCTTGGTGTATGGTACTGCGACTTTATTATTGTTTAAAGAGATTTTGATTACTGTCCCTATCTGTGGAGTTTGTCTTATTGCAAACTCGGATAAGATGAGGCAGAAGTATAAATTTCTACATAAGCATAGAGGAATTATGCATACTTTGTTAATTCCAGCTTTACTTGTAATTGGTGTCTATATTGTAAATATAGATTGGCTATCCAGTTTATTGCTTGGTTTAGCATTGGGGTATCTTTCTCATTTGTATGCGGATTGTTTAACAGTATCTGGGTGTCCTATTGCGTGGCCTATCTCAGAAGAGTGTTTTAGGCTGACCCGAATTACAACAGGAACATTCTGGGAATACGTGGGTGCTATCTGTTTATCAGTATGTATTGGTTTTACAGGATTTGTTCTAAGTTCTGAGAATATCGAATGGCTTTGGGTATGGGCTATGCCTTTAGCATTTGCTATAGGTTCAGTTGGAGCTGGGAGAGTGTTAGATATAATGCCTAAGTTAAAGAAAAAGAAATTACTATTGTGTTTAATACCGGCAGTAGTTGTTGGAGTAACCTGTCTATGTATGAAGAAGATGGAATTCAGTGTGTTATTGGTTTCAGTACTTATAGCATACCTACTGAGAATTTTAAAATTATGTAAGAAGTAAAGGAGCTTTCACATGGTGGATATTGGTGCGGCACTGGCAACGTGCAAAGTTAGTAATGGGGAAATTCATTTTGAAATGAATTTAAGTAATGATGATTTAAAAGATGTCTATGAAAATTTGCGTGTGGCTATACAGGATGGTCAGTTACCACATTATAAAGTAATTGGTATTTCGTATACTGCGAGTGGTTCAACCGCTGAGGATTACGTCTCTAAGCTGAGAGGTGCTAACAGAAGTTATATCGAAACTTATGTTCAGTTACAGCAGGTTATATTTGGAGAGGTTAAAGGAGAATGTACCTATGCAAAGACTCTGCCTATTTGGAGATTAGTCTCTAATGATAAGGATATTAGGTCAGACAATTCCTCACTGTTATGGGCGGGTTCTGCCGAGTCAGTCAGGGACTCTTTAATCTGTGATGTTCCTATATTAAAGACAAAGAATACTGGGTATATTCTTAGTCTTCTTGTAACTATGGGAACAGGTTTTGAAGACTTTGATAGTTATGCATCTGAGTTAGCTCAGTATAATCGTGAGAACAAAGTGCAGTATGCTCCGGTAGCTCAGTACTTTAATCTATCATCATATCTTGTAATACGAAGATACCGTGAAGGAGATGAAAGGTTGCGATTTACATACAAGTTGGATATAAATGAAGCTGTTCTTACACGAATTCTTAATGCGTATGGGAGGCAATTAAATGGCACATATTAGACCTTTAAGTTATACAAGAGAACAGAATGATTTTTCTGAAGTTATAGGTGTTGTTAGTACAGATATGATAAATGGAGACCAGAGTAAGACAGTTGAGTCCGTAGAGATATTTGGTAATCCTGATATTACAACAGACTCGCAGCAGCGTGTTGTTCTAAATGATGTTTACAGCAGAAAAGGTGTTATTAAATTGATACATCCTGTCGTTAATTATTTAACACTAGGAAAGAAGTTACAGGTAATTACTCGTCTCTTTGACAGAGAGTTTGATGAGGGAAATTCTAATGAGGAGGATGAGGATAGGCAGGAGGAAAAGGATAAAGCTACTCTGATTAAGTTTGCAAGAGGTTCTGCCGTTTATGATAACTTGGAAAATCAGGTTCTGATGGGTACCAAGTTAAATGAGGTTTACTATGACCCTGAGAGATATCAACTTGGTGCTGATTATCTTAAGCATTTAATTGAAGAGTTCGATGTCAATGAAGAACTAGAACTTTATCTAAAGAGTGCAGTTAGGAAATGCTTAACTAAGATGCGATACGACTTAGAGTCAGTAAGCATCATAATTACAAGAGGTGGCGGAGATCTTTGGTTGGTAGATGATTACTATGTTTCTATTGCTGGGAGTGTGAATATAGACAAGTTGAATGAGTTGTTTGGTGTTTGGCGTGAGAATGCTTTAAATAGAAAGCTTAATAGATTGACATTGTTGCTGTCCTTACGAGACAATGGTAAGTCCACTATTTTGGATTCTATTCAGTCACAGATTATTGTTATACCTATTGGCTTCAGACCTAAGTATAATAAAATGCGTGATGCACTGACAATTGCTTATAATGCAATAGTATTTGCAAATGAGCAGTTGGCACAGATAGTCTCTTCCTACAAGCCAAAGATGAGAGATGTAGTGTCTTGCTATCAGCGGCTTGTTTCGGCAGTCGAGACAGTGCAGGTAGAGGTACAGAATTCCTATGATAAAAATACTAAGCCCATTTATAAACTCTTATCTGGAAAGACAGGATTTATAAGAGACAAGATGTTGGGAGTCCGTTCGGATTATACTGGACGAGCTGTTATTATTGTAAATCCTGAGCTTTCTATTGAAGAGGTTGGAATACCTATCACGATGGCTGAGAAACTTTATGAGCTTCGTGCTTTAAAGAAGTATGGAGAAACTCATCCAGACCCGACTAAATTGCTTAGTGGTGGAAAGAAGAATGAGCGAGAGTTACGAAAATGTATTCAGGATATTGCTGATTACATTGTTATTGGACGACAGCCGACTCTCTATCGTTTAGGTCTTCAGGGATTTAAGGTGAGAGTTCTTCCTACGGGGAATGCCATTGAACTTAACCCTTTATGTACTCCGGCATTTAACGCTGACTTTGATGGTGACCAGATGCATCTGGATGCACCTATAAGTGACGAGGCAAGAGAAGAAGTTGAGAAGCTCATGCTTATTACAAACAATATTTACTTAGGTCGTTCTGGTGAGTGTCATATTGCTCCTAGACAGGAGATTATCTATGGACTCTGGAAAGCTCAGACTGTTGAACTGACTGGTGAGTATAGAAATTGTCCAAATAGTTTTGAGGAGTTAAGGCAGCATCTTATTAAAAAGGAATGGGACATAAATGATAAAGTCTTTTACCAGGGGAGAGAGATATCTGTTGGTGAGTGTGGCTTAAGACTCTGTTTACCAACTGAAGACAGGGGAATGGAGTTAGGAACTGTCAATAAGGCTACTAAGAAAATCTCTGTTAGTGAGAGTTGGTTTAAGAAGTATCTTGGTAAACTGGGTGAAAGGGATAAGAGACAGTTTGTTAGTACTGTTGATAATCTTGTGAAGCTTGGTTTTATTGTAGCTGAGAGATGGGTACCTTCAATTCCGGTTCTCTACTATCCAACTGTGAAAGATATGATTGATGAGTTCAATGAGTCTATGCAGCTCAGGGAGGATTACTTCAATAGAGGCTTTGAGTCTGAGGATGATTTTTCTGTCTATTATGATGAGAAGTGTAATGACCTTAAGAATCGAGTAATCAAGGTATTAGTTGAAGGGTTCAAAAATACAGAGGATGCTAGTGGGTATTACGAGATGATGGTATCTGGTGCCAGAGGTAAGGATACTAACCTTCTTCAGACTTTTGGAATGAAGGGACGTGTTACTAAGAATTCAGTTGAGTCCTTTAATACGCTTATCTCTAGTTCTTTAGTAGAACAGATGTCAGGACTGGAATCTTTTATATGTTCATTCAGTGGACGACAGGGTCTCATTGATAAGTCTATTGAAACTTATGGTCCAGGTTATTTATCAAGACAGATGCAGCATGTTGCTTCTCCTGTAATTATAACAAACGAGGACTGTGGAACAAAAGAAGGTCTACCTATTGATTTTGATTTCATTAAGACTGTCTTAGGGGGTAAGGATTTATCAGGTGATGATGCATTTGATAATAACACAATCAGAGACTTTGTTACAAAGCTGTTGATTGGTCGTTATATTGTTGAAGAGCCTGAGAAGATTGAGACTGAGGAGCAGGCTAAGCAGGTCTATAAGAAATACGTAGGAGAAATCATTGGACACAAAGATGATACTGTTGAGTTTATCAAGAAGCCTGGTTTACATCTGAGGTCACCTATTACCTGCAGTAATCCATGCTGTGTTAAGTGCTATGGTACTTATCTCGGTACGCGTAAGGAAGTAGTTGTGGGAACTCCTGTTGGGTTTGAAGCAGCAACGTCTATTGGTGAACCGGGAACTCAGCTTATTATGAAGATCTTCCAGTCTGGTGGTATTGCTGGGCAGAAGAACTTAACGTCTTCTTATGCTACACTTGAGGGTTACTTACACATTAAAGACTTAGCAGATGATGCTAAGAATAATACGAACTATGTGTATAATCATGACTGGATTTCAAATGTTTCCGGCTATGTAAAAACTATCGGTTGTGGTGATGGTACTGTAAGGCTAATGATAGTCGATGAGAAGGGAGACAAGTTACGTACTCCAAAGATAAAGTATCCAGAGAATAAGAAACTCAAAGAGTATGTGCATAAGGGTGAATCTATCTTGCAGGTGCAGGAGGATTATTCTATTCCGGAAGTTATTAAGGAGAGAGGTGTGGATGAAGGTGTAAGATACCTGACACTTTTCTTATATAACCTGTTTAATAAGGAAGTAGAAGTTAACCTTAAGCACTTTGAAGTTCTTATCTCGGGAATGGTAATGTACGTTTGTACTAAGGGTAATGACTATTTCAAGACCGGTCACTATTACTCGAACATAGAGTACAACAATCATAATCATGAAGGCTGTAAGTTCTATAAGAGGTTACTTGGATTAAAGAGTGTGCCTTTACTTCGTGATGATGTATTTGCTGGACTTGAGTTTGAGAATATCGGTGAAAGTTTGACAAGAAGTTTACATTATTCAGGTAAGGATGAAATGAAGTTGCCTCTGGTAAGATATATGTTTGGTTTAAAAGAGAACTTTGGTTCTGCATATCCAAATTATATCTCTGAGAGATGTAAATAAGTTAGAAAGTAAAGCGTTAGGGTATGAGCTCTAACGCTTTATTGATAGGAGGAAAAATGGATTTATTGGATAAATATATTATTGCACGCTGGGCTTATGCTATTGGCGTGGATTTTATTGATGACGTTGAGTACAGGTATTTGGAGAATGCAGTAAAAGAAAAGTATCCTACAAATGAGTATCTTAGCAGGTCATGGTCAGACGACCCATGTCCTATAGAACTGCTTAAGAAGTATGACCGCATGGATTTATACCGGGATATTAAATTTGCATATAAGTCAGAGTCTATACGCTCGATAAATTCTGAACAGGAGTTTGTATCCCAGTTCAGTAGTTTAAATGAAAAGTCGCGCCTGTCCTTTAAAGAGGATGGGTTTAATATTCAGGTTAACTATTATAATGGTGAGCCGATATCTGCTGAGACTCGAGGGCGAAAGGGAAATTCTCTTAATGCGAATACAGTTCTTGCATTAGTCCCAAAGAGGATAAGTATACTTGGTAAGGTTAAGATAACTGGCGAGTGTGTGGTTCCTAAAGACAAGTGGAAAGCATTTCAGGAATTGCACTCTAATGTATCTCAGCGAAGTTCTGTCTCTACTTGTTTAGCTCAGGGGTTAACTCAGTACTTGGAGTATGTTGCATTTAACATTCAGGCGGAGAATCGGAAGATTGAGGATATCTATTCCACACTGGATTACTTAGGTTTCCATACACCTGTATGTATGTGGGTATCTAACATGTCTGAGTTAGTTAACGGTGTCAAAGTGATGGGCAGGTGGAATGAAAATTATAACATTCCAACAGATGGGCTTGTTATCGAGAATAGCAAGTATCAGTTAGCTATTCGTGTAGGTGATTGGCAGGAGTCTGTGCTAAAGTCCTATGTTACTGGTTACGCTGAGAATGTTGGTATGCATGGTGTTGCTATGCTTGCTAAGATTGCACCAGTTAAGAGTAGTGAGGGTCATACATATACAAGTGTAAGCGTAACAAACTTACAGTACATTCTTGACAATGACTTACAGATTGGTTCCCCTATTGCATTTGATTTACGTTCTATGGCAGTGCCTGTTTTGAATACTACTGCAACAAAAGATTTGCATGATGAATACAGTGGCAGGTATGAAGAGTATAAAGACCTGATAGATTCTGCAAGGTAAATATTTACTAATTGTTATCATATATAAATGAGGAAATATTTTTGAAGAGAGGTGATTGTAGTATGAAATTGTATGATGAAATGAAAAGTGAGTTAATAGGTGGGCAGCTTAAAGTTGATGAGCGTCATGTGCGAAAATCGGGCAATACCTATTGTTTGGTTTGTGGGAAGAAGACTGGTGCCATGGATATGATTACTAGTGCTATGGTTTGCAGTAAAGAGTGTCAAGTTAGTCTTGATCAGAAGTGTGTTGCTGCTGGTTATTCTAAAGAAAGGTAGGGTTTATTTATGACTTTTGGTATAGATTTAGGTACAACAAATTCGTTAATAGGATATGGTGATGAGTTATACAGTGGGCTTGTTCCATCTAATGTTGATATCGTGAAAGCTGAACAGGTTGGACGTGAAGTAGTTGGTCCTGACATTGTCAGTAGCTACAAAATAAACATGTCAACAGAGAGTACGGGGGAGATTCCTATTCAGTGTTCTTCTATTATACTTCGTACATTAGCTGATATGGCAACAAGACGTTCTGGGGCAGTGTGTGAGGATGTGATTATTTCGGTGCCTTACTACTTTACACACATTCAGAGAGAAGCAGTTAAAGAAGCAGCCGGGAGAGCTGGATTAAACTTTAAAGGTTTAATAAATGAGCCAACAGCAGCAGCTCTGTATACATGCTCTAATATTCGTGACCTTGTTATTGTCTATGACTTGGGTGGTGGTACCTTTGATGTTTCAATAGTTGATTCTAGAGTTGGTGGTTACAATGTTATTGCTACTGATGGTATGGTCTGTGGTGGTGATGACTTAGACCAGGCTTTGGTTAACACTGTGCTTAAGGATTGTAAGGTTCCATTACGTTTTCAGACTAAAGAGTTTAGAAAGCGTTTGAAGACAGTTATGCGTCTGGCAAAGGAGCAGATACAGAAACAGAAAACAGATGTTCATGTAGACCTATCACAGTTTGACATTGGTTGTGGTGATTATGTTCTTACAGAGGCTAAGTATATCGAGCTGGTTGAAGATGTTTTTGGTCAGACCTTGGATATGACACAGCAGCTTATTGACAGCAACATTGGTAGTCAGGATAAGCCACGTATTGTGTACGTTGGTGGTTCCTCTAATTGTCCTTATCTCAAAAAGATGATAAAAGATGCTTTAGACCTTGAGGAAATCAAGTCTGAGGTACAGCCTGACTATCTGGTTGCCAGGGGTGTGGCGTACTATGCAAAGTTATTTGACCAGGGCAAAGTTGACAGTTTTGTTAATGATGTTACCAAGCGTCTCTCTATTGAAGATAGTGCTGGAAGAACTATTGAGATTATTAAGAATAATATGACGATACCTTGCAAGGGTACAGCCTTTGTACATAATACAGATAAGTCAGATGAACTGAGACTAAGGCTTTATCAGGGTGATTCTATTATGGCAGCAAAGAATGATTATATCGGAAGTCTGATATATAAGTTCGACCAGGTTATGGAACCAGGTGAGGGTTATGTTGAGGTAGGAGTTTCTATTGATAGAGATGGCGTTATTGTGCTTTCAGCTAAAGACATCTGGGGGACAGAGGAGCAGAAGATTCCGCTGTTGCTTGTTAAGAGGTGAGAAATGTATGTTAGTTGGTAATGCTAATATTACTGTAGATAATGTGTCTGCACATGCATCAAATGTGCAGACATTATTTGAGTATTCCGATTCTCTGATACCAAGGGAGTATGTTAACTGTAAGGGTATTAGGGATAATCAGAGATATTTATGTTGCGTGCTCCTACGAAAGAGTGCAACGGTTTCTTGGGATCATAAGAAGAAACTTCTAAATGAGGCTATGCCACAGATAAGAGTAAGCGGTTTAGCTAACTCAGTATTAAGTGTTGATATTCTAAAAACATATGCAAATCAGGAAAGGTTAAATGGGTACTTGAATGCTAAGTCAAAATAGAGCAGAGTATGCTACAGCTCAGTACATCTTAAAGTGTAATGGGCTTTTGAGTGTGGCTAAGGAACATAAGTTTTCTAAGACAATAGTAGAACTGAGTCAGCAGGTGACAAAAGACCTAGAGTGGTTGCAGAAAGCTTATCGACAGGAATTAAATTCTATGGAGTTGAGTAAGTATAAGAATACTTTGAATGAGAGTGCTTTGGTGTTGGAGAGTTACCTGCCAGAGTATGATTCTATTACACAGTTCAGAGGAACAGTTGAGTTATACTATCAATTCATGCGATTAAGTGTTGTTAACAGCAAGACTTTAAACATGCAGGGTATTCAGGTATTTAAGACTCTGGCTGGGTTATATGAGAAAAGCTCTAATATTTGTTATGACATTACAGAAGAAGATAAGGCAAAGCTAGCAGAAGTTTCAGTTTTTATGAAAGGTTGTGGGGTAATGTGACAACAAGAGATATGCTCTTATCAGAGATGTCGACTCTGACTGGAGTTGTAACAGATGATTACGAGTATCTGCTTTCTCTGATTCTACGAGGTAATAGCGAATATAAGAATGAAGATAAAGTAGAATACGAAAAGTCTAAGTGGGTTCCTAAGATTGATTGCCTTAACGATTTAGGAACGTGGTTTCAGAATATGGAGGAGGTTAAGTGTGTATAGGCAAGGCTATAGTGAAGCATATTATAGAGCTGCTACTCAGAAGAAGAGATTAGTTGATTACAATACGACTGAGCTTATTGGTTATTACTTAGAGAGCTTTGAACTTAAGGATGTTATAGATACAATACACAGTGATGCAAGACAATCTAAGATACCGTACATAAATTCGGTTGTGTGTGAGCAGATAATTAAAGCTTTATATTTTTAGGAGGTTATCGGATGTTTTATACAGAGAACAAAATTAGTATGTATCCTAATCGTAGGATTGCAGAGGATATGATGCGGCGAGATGGTTCTGCTAATTTAGGCTATACCTTCTCTCCATATAATGGTGTGAAAAGCAGAGTAGCTGCAAAGCTGGTTAATACATTTGATGTAGCATTTGACCCTGCGGTGATTCTCAATAAGTTCAAGACAGATGCTGACTTCTCACCTAAATTGGCAAGGGCAAATAATGATTCTGCAAAGAGAGATTATAATGCGTCAGAAGTTGATGACTACTATGAGAACCTTGAGGATATTAGTGAGGATTATGTAGTTCAGTATATTGACAGTGTATTGTATAACTTCAGGAATAAGCAGGGGCTTGGAAATCTGCGTTATGAAATGAAGTCCTATAGCTGTTTTGTTGATGAGGAAGATGGGTCTTTAGTTAATCCTACGGACTTAAAGGAATTAGATAAATCTTATTCTGTTGATGAAATAAATACTGCTAAAGAGAAGCTGCCTTATCTGTTAAAGCAAATTCATTATGGATCTAAGAAACGAGGTGTTAGTCTGTTATCTTTTATTATAGTGAGACAGAGATTTATACGTGATGATAGGCAGACATTCTATTGGCATGATTATATTGATGCTGGTGTTTACTACATGAGGACTACTGGGATAATTGGGGCAAGGATACCAAGGGAGGCTCAGAAGAACACAGCATGGAGTAATGCTTTATTGGATTGGATAAACGGAGTGTATCCAGATGATATGTACTATCGTGCATACATAGAGTTACTGCGTGTAATGGAAGTTTTAAATCTTGATATCACGGGAGAAGACCCTAGCGACTTTGATGAGAGGTATCTCTCTAAAGTTTTATGTACGTATATTCCTAGCAATAAGGAGTACTTAGAAACATACTGTGCAGAGGATACAGAGATTTTAATGCATCTTAGTCCGGAGGGTTTAAATGAGATGATAAAGCATATCAGCTCTGAGTCTCAGGTTGAAAACAGCACTTACATAAAGAGTCGTATTTCAGACATCGCATCAAATTTAAATCTTGGATTACGTACAGATGATGTTTGGAGACCGCAGATACCTAAAGTAAGAAAGCTTATAAAAATGTTAGCTCATAATGATGTTGAGAGAGAATTTTGGTTACATTCATTCTGTGTAGTAGGTGGAGTAGTAACTAATTCAGGTGGAGCATATTTTGTCTGGCATTGTCCAGTTGATGGAAAGAATTATGCCTTAACCGCTTCCGGTAACTTTGTTGGTACAACTGCATATGCTAAGGGTCTGCGACGTAGATGCGTAGATTATCTTATGGCAAATGATGTAATAGGTTATATAGAAAATGGGGCGAAGCTTAATGTGTACGAGCAGGATTTTTAGTACAGATGATATCTCTATTTTGGATATCAATGAGTTAATAGATATCGGCTATAGATTTGATGTTAGCAATGATCATTTTACAATGAAAGTGGAGGATTACTTAAATGGTAACAAGTCAGAGGGTAAGCATGTGTTACCTGAAAGAAGTGGGGGTTCAGTATGAAGGAGAATATGGGATAAAGATTCTGAATGCTGTAGATAAGTATGATGATGCAATAATCAGAAATAATGTTATTTGTAGGGCAGACTTTCTATTGCCTTTGAAAGGCTTGATTGTATCTCCTGAGCATTATGAAGAATACCGGGATAATTTTATAGGAATTGTGTCCGGAATAGTTAGGGATATGGATTTAGTGTCAAGAACACTTGTTGAGATGTATCAGCAGGATATTGTTTTTCATAAGTTCTTGTATGAACTCTATTATTTTCAGGATGATAATAAAACATTCTTAGAGAGAATCACAGAAGAAATTGGAGAGTATATCCAAAAGGGCAGGTGTGATATGGACAGCGAACTTGCAACTCAAGGTTATAAGTTTGTTGCTGAGCACTGTGGGTATTACTACTTTAGCGTAAAAGATACAAATGAAGATAAGTATCTTTCTGCAAATCTGGAAGGTGAGGTGATTAGTCGTGCAAAGGTATGGAGTGGTTTATTTAAAAGGAAGTCAGAAGAAGTTTGAGTTCGCATGGGAGGAGTCTCCTGGCTATGAACGATTAGACATCATAGACAGCTTAGGGAATTATAATATTGTAGATACAACAAACTGTGCTGCTGCTTACTATAATAAATCGAAGGAATACTTCTATGGGGATATTGAACTTGTAAGAAAGTTTCTTGAGACAAGAGTAACTGCTTCTAATTTCAATGCCAAACGAGAAACCTCTATGGGCTTTGAGAATGGAGTCTTTGCACAGACTGAGTCTAAAGATAGCAAGGAGTTAGGTTATCACTGGATGCGTAGATTGGAGAATGGTCTTCTTGTTCGAGAAGAGTATGAGACTGAGCAGATGAAGATTACTGTGTTGAGTGTTAAGTCAAATACAGATATTCAGATTGAGCCTATAAATATCGCCAATTATGTAATCTATGATATAGCTGGTGGTGTTAGGTTACCAGGTGTAGCAAGTGATGAGTCTGACTATTATAGTCTTGAGTATCTTAAGGCTACGTATCATCTAGATCATATTGAGGATAATGACTTTGTTGTTGTTCAGAGTTTGGAGGAAGCAAATAGTAGACTCAAGAGATTCTTTGAAGCTGACACAAAAGTAAAAGCAATTGATATAGAGACAACTGGTACTCAGACTGGTATGTTTGGTAACGATGTTATTACTGGTGTATCGTTATCCTTTAAAGAAGATGAATCGACTTATTATCCATTCCGTCAAGAGAAGTGTCCTTTTAATCTGCCTATCTCTTATTTGCGTAATATTCTTGATGCTGTCAATAAGCAGCCAAAGGATGTTGTTATTGTAGCATACAATGGTAAGTTCGAGATTGAGGGGTTTTGGAAAGAATCTAAAGATTATATTGTGTATTCGGAATATGCAAGGAATTGGGATGTTGATTGTAAGGAGCATGGGTTGGAGGATACTTATCTTCGTATTGATGCAGACCCATTCTATGCTTCTATTATTTGTAACCCTGTGTTTAAGAAGAAAGGCGTGCATACTCTTAAGTCAGAGGCACAGCGAGCAGACGGTAAGTTCTATCTTGAGCTTGATGATATATTCAAGGACAAGAAGAATATCCGGTTTAATGTATTGCCACCAGAAATCATTCGGTATTATGCATGCCCGGATACACCGAACACAATCAAAGTGTACAAGCGTTTAATGAGTCTGATGCCTAAGAGTACTTTGGGTATTTTTAAACTTGAAAGTAAGATGATTTATGTTACTGCTGAGAATGAGTTCTATGGTATGAGAACTCAGAAGCAGGAGCTAATTAAACTTATTGAGAGTGAAGAGTATGATGTGAAAGTCCTTGGAGATTTCTTTAAGAAGGTACATCACACGAACAAGAATATAAATTCACCGGATGTTCGTCGAGATATTTTCTATAATAAGTTAAGATGTCCGGTTGAGGTTAGAACGAACAAGGGTCTGCCCTCTACTTCAAACGTGGCACTTAAGCGTATCGTAGAACTGGGCACAATTAAAGATATAGGTGACAAAGAAATTCCTAAGTCTATCTTGGGTCTTAATGGTGAGGTACTTGTAAAAGGTGAAGACTTGATACATAACAGATATCCTTCTCTAGTTGTCCTTGAGAAGTATGCTAAAGCACAGAAGCAGTTGGGCGCGTATAAGCGTATTCAAAGGACATCGTTGAGAGATAGGGTCATGTTCTACATGAATCAGTATGGAGCTGCTACAGGTCGAAGAACCTCCGATGCTCACCAGTATTCTGATGGTATGAAGAAGCTTATTGTTGCAGATAGTACAGATCATTATTTGTGGTCTGCTGATTTTAAACAGATTGAGCTTAGACTGTTAGCATATCTTGCTGGACAGGAAGACTTAATAAAACTTGAGTCTGATCCTAATGTTGATGTGCATCGAGCAATTACATCTATTATAACTGGACAGCCTATATGGTCTATATCAGCAGCTGAACGTAAGAGGCGTAAGTCTACTAACTTTGGTGTTGTTTACATGATGTCTGGTTATGGTCTCGCTAAGAGAAATGCTGGTCCTGCTTATACACATGATGATTATGTTGAAGCGCTTACATCTATCAATGATTTCTATGCGGGTCTGCCTAAAATCAATCAGTTTGTTGTAAATAATGAAAAGACTGTTAGAGAGAAGGGGTATATGGAGACTGCCTTTGGAAGAAGAAGAGAGTTTAAGGAGATACTTGACCCGACCTATCCAGAGAGTAAGAAGAAGTCACTCGTTCGTGCTGCTAATAATATGCCTGTACAGGGATTTGGTGCAGACCTCCTAAAAATTGTAGAGTTGCAGTTAAAGGATTATATACACATCAAAGGCTGGGATGAGAAAGTTGATTGTAATGGAGTAATGTTACCTAAGGTAAGGTTGATGTTATCTATTCATGATGAGGTTCTTGTTTCCACTCATAAGTCAATTCCTATTGCGGCAGTTATTACAATGTTCAAGGAGTGTATGGAGTTAAAGGTTAAGGGAGCTCCGCCATTCTTTGCAGCACCAGCGATGGTTAATACATGGTACGATGGAAAGCTTGACAAATATGAGCTTGATCTTAACTATAGGGATGAGATTGTTGAAGCTTATGAGAAGGATGGTACTGAGTTGATACATCCAGAGACTTATCTTGAGGAGCTTGAGACTTATCGTTCTAAGAGGCTTAATACCTATATGGAAGGTCTGGTTCAGAAGTATAAGACAGTTGATGAAGTTGCTAACCATGTGCGCCATGATGAGTTTACACATACTTTAATTTCAGTGTACATCAAGGATGGAGAAAAGTTCGAGCATATAGAAGCTATACGTGTTGCAACTGAACGTTACATGGAAAAGCGGCTTCAGAACAAGACTCCTGAAGTTGGTGTTGAGACAGAGGAGAGACGAGAGAATGAGGAAAGTTTAACTTTTGAGGAACTTGAAGAGTGCATTAACTTTGATGAGAATGGTGAAGCAATCTTTGATGAGGAAGAAGATGATGATTTGTTTACAGTTTCAGACCGTAGTACCTATGACAATACTGTGGAACGTTCAAGGGTTCTCTATTCTTTTAATCAGGCTATCATAGATTTCAATGATTTCAAACCGGACTCTAAGGAATTGAGTAAAGCTTATGATGCTTTGGTTAAATTCTTTGTACCAAATGGGCAGTATACAGTTCTTCTAATGGTAAACGGTCAGATTGTTTCTACAGGGTGCTCAATGAATTATATGCCGAAGGACGTTGATAATGCAATACAAAGTGTTTTACAGGAGGTTGTTGTATGAGTGATTTAAATGATATACAGAAAAGTGTAAGTGAGCGTATAGACAGTATGCGAAACAAAGCTGATACGCAGGTGGGAATGGAAGATGTGTTAATCCAGGGAAAGACTTATTCTAGTTCTGATGCAGAAAAGGAGGCTACTGAGTCTCCTCGCCGAAGACATCGGAATATAGAGAATACTGATAATTCTAAAGACAAGAATCCTATGATGATGAAAGCGATAGTGTTTGGCATTGCTGCGTTGGTAGGTGTTATTGCTATTGTGGGTATGTCTATGTATTTAACTCAGAGAAAAGAAAAGGTGCAGAATGATTGGGTTGATTCTATTGGTGAGGTTGATAGTGAGTTCACTTACTCTGATTCAGAAGTTGAGCTGTTAAGGCTTAATGGTTACACAGGCTATGAGATTGAAGAGTACGCTGCACTGGGCTACCCGGCTGATAGTCTTGTTGAGGAGGCAGAGGCAGAAAGAGAAAGTCTATTGGCAGAAGAATATGCAGACTTGCTTGACAGTGCGTCTCCAGAATATCAGGAACTTAGGAATAAGACTTGGTTGGGTCAAAAGGAGTTTCCTATTGATGAAGGTACAGAGCCTCTAACAAAGTATACACAGAATATGAATCTGGATTATGAGAAAGTAACAGCATCAGGTTATCAGCTGTGGCTTAAATTATATGTGAAAGAAGATTTGGCTGTGTTCATGACAGTGTCGCCTGATAGGTGGAATAGCCTATCTGATTCGGGAAATATAGTTGTTCAACTAGAGTATGTCAAAATGGAGAATGGGTATATTGTTATTACGAATATAACAGAAATACCTACGTAGAAATTGTCATATATAAATGAGAAATAAACTTAATTAAAAGAAGGAAGGTTAAGTCAGGATGTGGGTTTCACAAGATGAAGATGAGAACTTGCCAAAGTGGTTAACGTCTAACTTGAATAGTGAGTGTAAGTGTGGTGGGAGAATGGAGAATTACTACAACGATGTGCATCAAATCACAAATCGTCGGTGTAATAATCCTAAGTGTCCATATATGCTGGCCCAGCGAATAGTGACAGCATGTGATATTTTTGGTGTTGATGGTATCGGTCCGGAAAGAGCTTATGCAATGATTAAGGATAAAAACTTGCAGAGTGTCTATGAAGCTTTGCCAGTTATATTTGGTAAAACTCCGGAGATTCCTCTAGGCACATTTCTTAGACTGGCATTCGTACCGGGTTTCGCTTCTAAGTGGGATTCTGTTGCAGATGGCTTTGATTCTTTAGAGGGTTGTCTTCAGAATTATAGTGGTCAGTTTAAGAGCGTCTTACTGGAGCATGCTGCTGAATTCCGAGAGGGATTAAAGTATGTTAGTATTCTAGCTCCAGAGAAACAGGAATACGAGTGTGTTTATAAGTGTCTTGTTATGATTTCAGGAGCTATCCGTGGGTTTAAGGATCGTAACAATTTTATCGCTGCAATCAACAAAGCTTGCAAAGGACTGGTTCAAATTTCAGTTGCAGAAGGAAAACGTAAGACAGGTGTTACTGCTCTGATACAGGAAGTTGATTCTCCTAACAGAGGAAAGGCTGAGTGTGCATTAGAGAATGGTATACCTATCATGACGCCAGATGAGTTTAAGAAGTTTATCATGAATAAACTTAATGGAAGAATAGGAGGTCACTGATGGATTCTATTGTTGAGTACCTGTTTGCATCGACAGTTAAGGACACAACTGATAAGGCTCTAAGGGATTTAGGGCTTGAGAAATTAAGAGAGCGTTGGCTAAGTTTATTCGATAAGAGTAACAAGGAGGACAAGAATTAGTGTTTATACAGGAATATATTAAGGATTACTATCCTATTGAAGATAAGATTAAAGCTAAGAGGACAAATCCTCTTAAGGCAGTTATGGAGAGTGACTCGTTGCCTTATGACAGTATTGCTGTTATTGATGGTACTCCACAGAAAGTAATGTTTGTAACAGATGACAGAGTTGTTCCTGTTATGGAGTTATTATCTTGGACTGCTGAGGATATAGAGAAGGTAGAGAAAACGGATCCAGATTATGCAAATGCATGGAAAGCTTACATGGACAACGTGGATGTTGAGGACTTCGACTTTGAGAGTCTCCATAAAATCCTTGATGATGTCAGTGAGATTAAGCAGAAGAAAGAGGAGATGTTAAAGAAGAGTTGTATCAGCTTATAAACAAGAAAGCATCCGGGAGGCATGACTACGAATTTGAGTCTTTTAAGGATTTCTATGCTATCTGTGATTTATTAACGTATAAGCTTACTGGGCAGTACGTAATAGGTGTAACTTCTGACAGTTATAATGAGATAAAGGAGTTTATTGCAAAGTCTGATAAATACTTTATGTTCATGATAAATGTTTACACTTCTGAGTCTATTTTGGAGTACATAGGTATGCGAGATCCTAACGCACGAATTGCATCTTTCCAAAGTTCCTTTGAAATATTTAAGGAATTGATTAAAGAGCGTTCGCTATTGTTTGAGTCAACCAAATTGATTAGCTTGATTTATTCCAGTATCCCACATGGAATTTGTGATATGCAGGAAGCTTTGGATAGTCTGCTTGTGAAGTATGGAATACATCGAACAATAACAGAGAAGGATGCAAGTGAAGTTCTTATTTTAAATAAGACCACGTACCCGAGACAGGTTCTGCTTGCCTATCTAAGAATGGATAGATTTAGAGGGAGTAGGTTACATAAATGTCTTTCTGATATGGGTAATGATATAACACTTGGAGCTATGGTGAAAGGTGTTGGGCAGTTACTCAAAGATAAAATTCTCTATTATCAGACAGGTGAAGGAAATGGAATTATAAAAGCTCTTGATATTAAGAACTTGGTTCTAATGTATAGAGTCTTAGTCTTAGAACGTCATGGGGTAAATGACTGTGAGCTTTTATTAAAGTTATATGAAAGGGGGACTACGTGTAATGCTATTGTGTACGGACAAGAAGTTACACTTTATTGATGACCAGTGTATCAGGTTACGTAAGACTATAGGAGATAAGGAATATTATTTCTACCTTGACTCTTATATGTATACACAGGCTGTTATTTTAAAAGAAAGATTTGACTTTGCGTCGGACCTTGGTGAGAAACTGGGGCTTAATAATCTAAATAATGTCTTTGTGTCTACATCAACTTTCAAGGAACAGGCACCGGAGGAACTTGAGATGTTTGCTCCATTTGTAGGGTTGATTGCAAAGTTAACAGATACAGAAGTAACAGACATTGTAAAACAGTGTGGGTATCTACATCAGCTTGCAAGATTTATTGATTTTGCAGCATACGCTTCAGCACATCCGGATATTCAAAAGAGCATTAAGAAGTGCATGAGTAATCTTGGAGATTATGAAGAGTCTTATAACAACATAATCGTTAAGTATACCATGGACTCTGTTGAATATGAGAATGTAAGTATTAAGGCTGTTAAGGAAATCCTTGGAGAGCTTGTTGTTCAGGGGAGCACAGCTCTAGCAGTAAGTGCTCCTCAGCTAAAGATAGCTGAGTCGGAGGAAGAGGAGTCTACGAAGAAACCGGAGATAGACCCTAACGATCCGTTTGCTGCATTTGCTGCATTAGCTGCCGAGTTTGCAGAAGAGGATGGTGATACAGATGTATCAGAAAAGTCAGATGAGGTTTCTGTAGAGTCTGGTAAGCAAGCATCTACTGCTGAGGAACCTGTTGCAGAAGAAGAGCCTATTGAGGAAGAAGTGTCAAAAGAGGACAAGGCTTTAGAGGATGTGTTAAGAAAGATGGGAGGTCTTTAATTATGTTAAAGAGTTTAGTAGTTACAGGGTTTTTCGTTGGCCTTATAGCAATGCTATTTATCACGCCAGCTAAGTATGCTCAGGGCATATTTAAATTAGAGTATGGGGAATTGTCTCTGGCAGATAAGGTTAAGAGCTGGATACCAATATATAATACAACAAAGAGCGAGTCGTTATACACAGGCAAGTTCAGTTTGATATTGGTAAGTACTATAACATTTCTAGTTTCATTGGGTATAAGGTTCGCTTGTGTATTCTTAGCTCCGAGTGTGTTACCAGTGCAGCTTGCTTCTATATTGTTACTATTTATTATGTTTTTATTTTGGTATGGCTCAAATTTCTATGCAGTGTTTATTGTACTTAATGATTCGGGTACGGCTTCTATTCTGGCTTGTATCATGCGTTCATTGTTCTTCCCGCTTGGGCAGTATTACATTGGAACTTACCTTGCTACTGTAATGAAGAACTATGCAAAGAAGGAGGCAGTGTTTAAATGAGTGAAGGCAGAACACTGGATGTAGATGACCTTGTTTCAAATAAGTCCAGTCTTAGATTGCCTTACTTTATTATACCTGAAATCAATGATACGTTGCCCTTAATTGTTGGTCTATTAGAACCGGGGAAAGTACAACTCGTTGCAACTTATAATGGGCAGCAGCGAGTTGTAGGTTCTATCTCTAAGTCTGCTTACAATGTGGATAAAATTCTGAGAACACAGAATAGTCTTACTTACGTGGACAAGAAAGGGTCTCATATTTTAAAGGGTGTTCGTGATTATTTGGAGGTGTTACAAGGTTGGATTTTATAGCAACTCTGTTAATTGTAGTTGGGTATTGGTTCTTTAAGTTTCGGACAGTGGATGTTGTTGAAAGTGAATCTGTGCAAAATGAAAATGTTATACCTATTGGAAACAATCTAGCATTACAGAAGGAGCCACAGGCATTTGAGAAAATAGTAAGGGAGTTGAAGTTAATACAGTGAATGGACTTTTGATTTCATGTGGAGTTCTTCTAATTGCCACATGGATTATTCAGGGATTTAATCTTTGGTCAATTGCAGCAACTATTACAACTTTTATGTTTATGGGAAGAAAGATAGGTTACTTCTGTAAGTATAAGCATTTGGTTGTTACTGAAGCTATTGCTATGGTTGTGACAGTTGGATTTCAGATAGTGCTTAGCCGGTTTCATTGGCAGAAGTTTCTACTTATCTTAGGAATACGTGGGATATTCTTATTGCTGGCTTTGTATGACATAAAGATGTTTGTGTATTATACAGAGAAGAGAAGGAGACATTAGTATGATATGTGGTAAAGTCGAGAGTGTGAAGTTAATTGAGCATAAAGCTGATAAGTTAGACTTATGCAAAATTACGATTGACTTCGATGAGATTTTTATTTGGGGAGATTACAATGAACTCATAGATTATATTGGGAAGCCTGTAGAATATTCTGTCAGACAGGATGTTATTGATGGCAAGCCGGTTACTGTTATCGCTAATATGGCAAATCAGTATACAGTTCAAACATTAAGCAAACAGGAGAGTATTAAGCTTATTCCAGCAAGCGGTCTTGGAAGGGCTGAGTGTACATTTGATGTTTCGACATTAAAGTATGGTGATACAGCTTATGGTCAGGTGATGCTTTTATCTGGGTATACGGCTGGTAAGTCTGATAAGACCAAGTGGATAGATTGCACTGTTATTGATAAGTATTCTAAGCTTGTTACAGTTAGAATATTTACAAAGGAAGTTGAGGGTGACATTGATGCTGAAGCGACTATTGCTGCTTTGGTTGGTTACTATATTAAATCGGATATAACATTTACTAAGTATGGTTATCAGACAAGAGGAATTGAGCTTGTAAATGTCCCGGTAGTTAAGGCACCCGAGGTAGACATTGCAACAAATGTACTGGTCAATGAGATTTCAAAAGATACTGAGCTTCAGGAGTATTGCAATGCTTATGATCTCATATATATCTTGTCAGAACATATAAATATTGAACTGGGTTACGAACTTGTTTATATGGCAGCTGAAATTGCTCTAATAAATGAGCTTGAAAATATGACAGATACATATGATTTCAAGGCGATGCGACGTGCAGTGTTTGCAACAAGAGGCTATCTGCTTCCTTCAAAGACTAAGTTCTCTAAGGCGGTATTGAATATAAATAAGCTGTCAAAGACAAGCCTTAAGGCAGATAAGGAGCTGTTATTATTGGTTGATCCATTAGCTGATGAGGAGCCTTCAAAAACAAAAGTTGTCTTCTACAAGATAAGGGAGATAGCTAAATTCATTATTGAGGATAGACGTAGGGTTGAGACCGAGCTTCAGGAATTGTCTGCTATTAGGAGTTTATATGGAGGTAGTGTATTATGATAACTTTCCAGGTGCAGGAACTGAAGACAAAAGACAGTAAGGATATGACTGTATCTGAAATGACAAAGACATTTCCTAATGTCAATGATTATCTCTTAGGTTTGTCTGGTGTAACACGTGTCTTTATCAGGGAAGGAAAAACAAACTATTTATGTAAGAGGAGGCTGTCTTGAATAAGCGAGATTTTTTAATAGTTCTTCCAAAGTTAACTGCTTATGACAGTAAGGGTATAGATATGCAGCTTTACTATGATAATGCTATAAAGCTTTGGACAGAGAGAATTTTACAGAATGGGTATAACCTCTGTGTTATACATGAGGACATTCTAGCGGGCAGACTTATAAAAGCTGATAAGCTAAAAAGATATTCCGTGCTTAAGCCTACCGGTCGAGAGCCTTATGCTGATTCGGAAGGAATATCACCTGACTACTTAACTTTACCAGGAGTTCTTACTGTGGATGACGCTGTTAAGGTTGGTTTAAAAGAAGTTGTGTTTAAACGAGAGGACGTTGTGCCAGGTGGTGAGCAGGCTTATCTTTTAGCTCTTGTCCAGCGTAGGGTACGAAGTGCAAGTAATTATCTTATTGATAGGATGCCAAATGTTATCTATGTAGATGCTAATAATAACTTCTGTAAGAAGCCAAGTCATACGGTGGGTGATGGGCGTCTGGTATGTATTATAGATATAAAGAGTGAGGTAACCTCTTACTTCTATGGTGGGATCCCTATTAACGATAATGTAGTATTACAAATAATGGAGGCTAATAAGAATGGAAACTTATAATTTCAGAGGTGAGGATTATGACAGAAATATTCAGACTGGATATGAAGGTAAGTTTATAGATAAGCGTAATGGAATTGTCTGTGTTGGCCCTACTATGGATTTGGAATGCTACTACAACTACATAGTTTATCTCAATGCTCATCGTCAGGACTGGAAAACATACGGTTACCTTGACCTTGGGATGATACCTATTGCAATGGCTCCAGTAATCAACAATTTCCACAATGATATCATGGGTGCTATGCTAAAACTGATGCGAAAGTTAAAAGTGGAATGCTATAGTATGCCATCAGTGTCGTTGATGTATGAGCATTCAGTATTAAAGGAGAATGACCTGTGGGTATTTAGAGAAGACTTGGCACGAGTAATGGGCTGGGATGGACAACAGGTTTCATTGGAAAGATTATTAAGGGAGGTCATGGGCTTATGATGTTACTGGAGCTTACAAAGATTGTTGGAGGAAAGTATCCAAAAGATGCTACGCCTATGAAGTATACGAGTATAACTCAGAGAGAGCTTGATGAGTTCGTTGATATGTTAAATATCAATGAGGTATATAAGCAGGGTATTGAGTCTACTGAGCGCCCTTCAGAGTTCTACAATGCTTTTGCCTTATTTGATGATGCTGTCCCTAAGGGAAAGAAGGAAGAGTTATTTTATGCGGCAAAACTTGGGTTCTTCTATCCGGAAGTCCCTAGTAAGCTTGTATATATTTTAAAGAAAGCTGTTGATGCAACAGATTCCCCTAATCTTGCAATTGAGTACTTAAATACTCCGGCTATTACAGAGTATATCTGCAGGGGTCCGCTTAATTGTGGAATTACAATCTATCAGCTTTTATGTAATTTGTTTGGCAAGAGCTTTAAGCTTCTGACTTCTGCAAGGAGAAGAGCTAAGTTTAATGACTGGTGGGAATACTATATTCCAGATAAGGACAGAGTCTGCTTAATTCCAGATGATATTGCGCAGGGACTTTCTTCTAGGGAGGATTTAGCAAGTATCTGTTACAGTGAGAAGATGGGTGTCTGTGTGTATGAACAACCGCTTAGAACAATGAAAGGACATCTTGGTATAACCAAGAATGACTTTGATTTAAGAGAGGTTGTTTAATGGATAATGAACTTGTGGCTATAGCCAAGAAATATGTCGGTGATGTGTATCAGAAAACAGCTAAGACTTTGGAACAATTCAAAGAAGACTATAAGTTCATATCTAAACCAAGAGATTTAAGTGATTACCCTAGGCACATCAATGCACTCGAGCAGTTAAGGTTACGAGTGTATGCATTAGATTTAAAATGCTCTAAGGATAAAGTCAAAGAAGCTGTGTTAGGTAAATTTGATGAGATGTGTCTGGAGTATACTAAGCAGGTTGCAAGCATATCTGATAAGTTTGAAGCAAGAGTAGATGCTATTGAAGCCCGTTATACAGCTAAGGCTAAAGAGCATAATGATAGAGTAAGGCAGCAGGTGAATGAAGATAATGAAATCTACCTGCGGTTGGAGCAAAAGAGGCGAGAGCTTGAAAGATACAAGAGCGATATTATTCAGGTATGTGAAGAGAATGGTATTACATCATCTGATGTGAGTCTTGATAATAACTCTTTTGAGCCAGAAGAGCTTGAGGGTATTTATGATTCTTACATAAAGTATATGAAGAATCGAAAAACATCTGTTAATCCTATTACAAGATTTAGGGATTGCGTAAGGGACAATTGGATTATTGAAGCAGCTGTTCTTTTATTATGTGTAATTTTAATGTATACGGTTATCTTTAATTTCGTGAGTCTTGGAATAGTGGCTGCTATGGTAATAGGACAGATGCGGAGTAGAGATGTTTCAAAGTCCTATGGTATTCTTATGGGTCTTGTCTTTAATATCAATCCGTTAGCTATGGGATTCAGTGATGAAGTTGATACAGCTAAGTTACTGAATGAACATTTGGATGAAGATAATGCTCCGGAGCTTCAAGCAATTGCAGACGAATGGGCTCAGGCATTAGATGAGTTTGCTGATAAAGACCCTATGGTTAAGTATGGGAACTTAAGTGAAGAGTTCGATAAGTTCTATGAAGGTATTCAGAAAACAGTTGAATACTATGATTCACTTTTTGCTCCTGAAAAAGTCACCCTACTTGATAACATCACGGATAGTTTGTCTTTAGCAGAAAATGAATTTGAGAAGGCTAAGCAGAATGTTGTTCTGCTGGGACATAGCATCAGTGAAAGTCCAGTATTTAATACTGTGTTCAAACTTGGTTTGAAGGATTCAATTTTGGAAGAGACAGTTGATATTGGTTTACGAAATGTCATTATCTATCCTGGTAATACGCCAGAGCATAAAGCATTTCTACAGGTAATGTTTGCGAATGCATTATGTAATGTAAGACCTGATGCGTTAACGACGTATATCTATGACCCGAATACATTGGGGCAGAGTTTAGGTGGTTTCTATACTGATGACATGAAGGATAATGTATATTTTGAGAATGACTCTCTAGAGGAAGTCTTAAAAGTTTTAAAGGAATATGCTGAGACAAACATGAAACAGCTGAGAGGTCAGGATATTACGACGTATAATCAGAATGCTGTAAAGACTGGTATGATTCCTAAAGAGTATAAACTTTTGATTATCCTATCTCAGCCAAAGAAAGTTGAGGAGGATGAAGCTCTAAGAGAGTTTATGAAATATTCTGCTAAGTTGGGTGTCTTAGTGTGGGTAGTAACTTCTAACAATATTCCGGATACAAAAGTTTTCAAGAGACCGTTTGAGGGAATTGAGCATCCATATAGAATTGACTTAAATACTTTTGCAGATATGGTAAATAAGACGTGGGTAAAGGGGAAAGAGAATATGAAAATTGAGGGATTACCTTGGAGAGAATTTCAGAAGGTGGCTATTCCAGAAGATAAGTGGTGGACTTGGCATGCAGATAAGTATGTTGATTTAGACCCAGGTTTTTGGGAAGGAGACCCTTCTAAGTATCAAGGATATCAGGTAGGACATGATGGAAATATTCATGCTTTAGCAGTTGGTACTACTGGTGCTGGAAAATCTATCTTTTTAAATCAGCTTATTATAAATATCTGTTGTAAGTATTCCCCAAGAGATGTTGAGCTATGGCTTGTAGATTATAAGTGTCAGGAGTTTGGTTTCTATCTCCCAAATGAAGTGCATCCTAAGACATTACCACACATTAAAGCTTGTCTATGTACAACTGATGGAGACTATGCGGGCTCTCTCTATACAGCTTTAAGAAAGGAAACAGAGAGGCGTAATGCTTACATTGCGCAGACTGGGTATAAGTCTCTGTACCAGTATAATACAGATGTGCGAAAAGGTATTGTCTATAAGTATTTAAACAGCAATGAGGAGTGGCAGTATATCACTGAGCCGGACGAGAGAAATGTTAAGTCAGATTGGGTTCAGTTAACTGCTAATGATTTACTTCCAAGAATTCTGTTTATCAATGATGAGTTTCAGGTTATTTTCAAGAAAGCTGAGACAAATATTGTTGAGAAGATAAGAGGTGACTTGGAGTATGTTGGTAAGATTGGACGAGCTGTTGGAGTACACATGCTATTTACATCGCAATCAATGCAGGGAACATTGTCAGGAGATATTCTAAATCAGTTCTCATTAAGGTTTGCTTTGAGATGTGAGAAAGATGTCTCAAAAGATATTATGGGTTCTTCATTAGCTGGTGAGATTAAGCAGAAGTTCGGTTATCTTTATGTTCGAGATTATGCAACAAAAGAACCAGAGTCTCAAAGAAGGTATAGAACTCCATTTCTATCAGAGCCTGAATTAAGAGATATGATAAATAAGTTGGCTGATATGGCAGAAGCAGCAAATATGCCTAAGCATGATATTATTGCTTATTCACAGGAAGAGGTTCATCGTCTACCAGAGATTGATGAATTCTATGAGGAACATCAGGAAGTCTGGCAGCCGGGCTTAATACTTTTGGGAAGGCGAATGACCTACAGTGATAACAAGTCTCCTGAGAATCTTATTCTGGCAGCTAATAACAACACACATATTATGTCTGTGTTTGAAGATAACTCTGATTTGGTGCAGTTCTATAAATCAATAAGAGAAAATCTTATACAGGACAAGAGTGCTAATATCTTTGTTAACAGCCAGGTTGCTGATTTTCATTATATCTGTGAGATTGATAAAGATATGCCAGAGGAATTACAGTTTATGTCCAATGAGAAGTATTCTGTAGCTAATTTGGTTACTTTCTTTAGCAGTGTGTTTAAGGCACGACAGGAGACAAATAAGAAAGATGAACCTTGCTATTATATTCTCATCGGTTGGGATAAAGCAGTAGGCTTTGGTGTGGATAGAGATTATTCACTTACTACGGAGTTTGCTACATTGCTTCAGTTGTGTGGCGAGTTCAACATGCATTTTATCTTTATTCTTTCAAGTGCCAAGGGAATAGCTCCTAATGTTATATCGGCTTGTCAATTCAGGATATGTGGTAAGTGTAATGAAGATTCATCTTATTCAGTTCTTGAAAGCAAGATAGCTTCTAAGAATGATGAGTCTATGAAGAATGGGTATATGTATTTAAACAGAAATGGCAAAATTACAAGGTGTATGGTTTATCGTTCTAAGTTGGAACGAGAAGTTAAATCTACAGAACTAATTATTTAAGGAGAAAGAGAGTATGTATTTATGGAAAGAATTTTCAGGAGACAAGGTCTACGCAAGTGATGGTGGTGATGTTGAGTGAAAGATAAAAGAATGAGGGATTACAGAATTGAGAATAAACCGCTAATGATAATTGCTACGGTGGCATTCTTTATTCTTGGAGTCTTGGCTATAATTCAGCAATCACCTACGTCCGGAAAAATATTTGGAGATGGTAACTTCTACACATCGAATGTTGGAGTGAAGAGTAATCCGAAAGAGACTTACAATAAAGTATTTGCTAACAATGTCTTAGCAGGTACTGCATGTAATACTATCGCAAAGACCTGTGAAGATCTCTATACAGTTCAGGGTAATTATTGGATTGTTAATAGAGATTCAGGTATTACAAATGCTTCTGATTTTGATAAGTATAAAGTCTCGGAGAATTCTTCAAGTATAACTCCATATAAAAATGGAGACTATATAATATCTCCAACAAATTTAAAATTCACAAACAGTAATACGACTTTAAATCCTAGCAATGGTCAGAGGTATATTGAGGCTACAATAGGTAATGAGTATATCATTCGCTGGGATGATGTTGAGTGTTGGTGGTGTCATATCGGGAAGACAGATAATGACAGTCATACTGTTAGAATTGGCTATGGAGGTTCACCTTCTAGTGTTATAAGTGGTATTGTCATTGGTCAGGCTAAAAGTTCTACTAAGGTTACTTTAAGAAAGATAGATGAGAATGGTAACCCGGGAGAACAGGTAAGTTTGAGCGTTCTGTATTTTAATTAGACAGGTTAGTTTGCCTGTCTTTTATTATGCAGAAAACAGGTATGTAGAAGCAGAAGAAAAATGTTTCCGGGAAAGGTCATATATAAATGAGATAAAAGATTTTAAGAAAAATCTTTTATGAATAAAATTATCATTCTAAAAGGAGGATTTTAAGATGAGCAAGATTTACGTTCCTGAGAGAAATGAAGCTGCTAGACAGATGAGTAATATCATTACGGCTGTTGATGATTTAGCGGCAAAGACCCAGGTGCTTACTAAGGCAATTGCTGAAGAGGGTAACAGAATCGGTGAAGGGTTAGCTTACGTTAATCAGGCACTCGCTCCGGCATCAGCACTCATTGGTGAGGCTAAGGAGTCAGCAGAGGTAGCACAGAAGAGCTTCAATAAGATTATGGAGCACCTTGATGCTATGAACAATGTGGCACATAAATGTTCATTAGACTAAGAAAGGAAAGAGAGGAGATTAGGTCATGGGACAGAACGCAAGTGTTAGGGATCAGATTGATACCGAGGAGATTGAAGTTGTAGCACTTATGCTTACAGCTTATAACAGTGAAGTGGACGAGGACCTTAAGAAGATTCAGGCAGCTACGAATTATCTTCAGGATAAGGAGAATATCGACGGTGATGTAGCCGATGAGTTCAAGGCTGCACTTGAGAGGGTTACTGCTATCCTTAAGAGACTTCAGGCTAAGATGGAAAAGTTCGGTGAGTTAGCAAGAGTTACAGCCGAGAACTTTGATGTCAATGCGGCTAAGACTAAGACTTCCTTCAAGGAAGTCAGTGATAAACTTGCAGCAATTAAGCTCAAGTCGGATAAGCTTGCAAATAAGTAGTCCTACTTATCGTGCTGGTAGGGAGGGTAACTTTTTAAAGTTACCCTCTCGTATTTAAAATGTGGAATAAAGATGGGAGATTTAGAATGAGCAGTTTATTTGACGATAATAAAGAGGCGATGGCATTAAAGATTGTTGCGAGATCTGTGATAAATAATACAAATGTTTATACACTCCAGATGGGCAGTTCTATGCGTTATGCTACGGAGTTAGGGTTATATGATGTGGTAATCCTTGAAGGTCTTATGGCAGCTGGCTATAAGATTATTGGTTATAATGGTAAAATTCAGTGCCCTGATGGTACAAGAATACAGGAGATTTTAGAAACACCTTGTATGGCATCTAAGAGTATTATTCAGCTGGCATTTGAGATGGAGAATTCTGTACTTTCTGAGCAGGAAGCAGCAAGTTATTTTAGCAGGGATGTAGAGATTGCTTCTGTTGAGTTTAAGAAAGGTACAGATGAGATAAAGACAAGAGAGGAGCTTGAAACGTATCTAGCTAATTGGGAAAATGCAGACAGATTAGGTCTTGCTCATGATTATAGACCTTTAAACTCTTTTGTTGCTACAGATGCTTTGTATGAAGTAAAAGAACTTGCAGAAGAAAAGGTTGCAAGATTCTATTCGATTATATGTAAAAGAAGAAAGTTTCCGGATTATTTTAGATTTGAGCAGATGATTGCTTTTCTTCAGCAGGAGGGTGTGCTTGGTTCTAAATATACTATGGAGAATGTACAGCAAGCTTATCTTTCCTGGGGTATATGTGGAATAAAAACACCTGTTATATCTACTGAGTATAAGATGGGCTTAACTTGTAGTATCTACAATAAGATGCAGACTAGTTCAGGGACTGGCGTAGGACGTACAGATATAGGCTTAATGGATGCTAGTGGTAACATCTTCTATGACGAGGGCATAGTTGATTTGAGTGCTTTCGAAGATGAGGTTAACTTTGGAACTGCAAGGGTTAAACCAGCTGATGTCAGTCTTTCCGACTCTGACGCTAGCAACTATAGGAAGTCTGTGTATTTTAAGCTGAAGAGTGAACCGTGGGATACACTATACAAGCCTATCAAGATACTTACTTATGAGACATTCAACCGAACTTTTGTAAAGTTCCTTGACTCTGATGGTGTGTCCTATGAGGGAAGATTCAGTCCTAGTAGTTTCTGTATCGTGACGGTAAGTGGAACCTTTAGGGTGATAGCGCATGGCTCTTTCTTTGAAGTGCTTGGTGTGGATAAGGATACTACTCCGCTTAAGAGGTGTGATACTAGAGAGCATTATGAGACCTGGCAGATATTAAAGGCCAAGGCACGTGATGTTGTTAAGAACCGTACAAAGGAAGCTCCAGTGAAGTCTTCATTTGAGTTGTTCTTAAACGAGGGAGTCTCTCCGGCAGCAGCTACAGCTTGGGCAGGGTATATGCTTGAAAAAGACCCTAATGCAGATTCAAGTGGAATTCCTTATTCACATGCTGATGTGGTGTACATGGAAGGTCCGGATCAGAAGTATATCAGGATGTTCAACCCTAAGAACTATGAATACAACGATATTGATGAGCTCACAGAGATTTTTAAGGCTACTCGTGATGAGATGATTGATGAGAAGAAGTATCTCCTGGTTAAGAATACGCCTGAGGCCATAATGGAAGACAAGCCTAATATGGAGGCATTGACAGATAGACCTGTTGAGCTTCTTGAGTTTGCTAAGGGATTCAAGGAGGGTGAAGTTAATGTTGGACATTTTGCTGAAGGACTTCGTAAAGATGGTTTGGCAGACTATGATATGTGCACGCGTTTCTTGTGGACAGTCACGAATATTCAGGGACTTACAGAAGTAAATGCTATCAAGGATGCTGTGTTCAGTATTGAGTCTTCTGAGTTATTTGACATTGATAAAGTATTTAGATACAGAGATGAAGCTTATCGTGGGTATCTCAGGGATAGAGCTGAGCTTAATGGTAAGCGTGCAGCTAACTGCGTAAATGCAGTTGTTGTGACAAGGGTATTCAGAGAAGGCTCTAATGCTCCAATAGATGAGCAGCACCATTACATGTTTGAGTGCATTATGCTTGATTTATCTGGCAGAGGACTTAATACTAGGGGTGAGTATAAGAATCAGATGGTCTGTGCTCAGAACATGATTTCTGATGCAATTGTTCGTGCTGTGAATAAGTCAAAAGAGTCAGACATCTTCAAAGAGTGTGTCAGCTTAGAAGCTCCTTCGCTTGCTCTTAATATTATGTTCAGTATCATGCAGGGAAAGACTGGTGGCATAGGTAATCTGATGGATAACGTGATTATCAGGGTTAGACTCTATGACAAAGATTTTGAGGTTGTTATACCTGGACATGCTTACAGTCTTTCTGCTGATAAGAATAACTATACATGGGGTGCTCAGTGTACGCTCTATGATTGGTGTAATATGGAGTTACCTGGAAGTCAGTGGTGTATGTACTGTCTCAATGCAAATATTACACCTTGGGAAGTTATACCTAAGGGAGAGACGATGATACCTACCTATAACTTCAAGCTCAATTATGTTGTGCCAGAGGTGGTTGCTAAGCTTCCAGAGAGTTATCGTAATGACCTTGCAGCATCAGCATTAGATCCTAAGGTGCTTTGTATTCAGAAGACTTACAGAAGCAGAACTCTTGTTCCGGCAGATGAATTAGAGTTTATCTCCTATGACGATTCTAATATAAATAGTGTCTTAGACATTGATGCCCTTGAGACACCAGAGGAGTATTACAAGAGAATACTTGTCTGCATGAAGAGAAAGTCAGAAGGATTATATCTCAAGAGAGTTCCTTTAAAGTCGGACATTATCTATAAGAACTGGTGGAACTGTTTTTATGAGGGCTCAGCACCTACAGAGGTAGAGTGGTCTGATAACTCTAAGGATATCGGTTTGGGCTTCCTTACTTTCCAGGTTGTTCAGGTTGGAAACAAGGCAGATAGTAATAAGCTTGTTTCAAGTGAGAATACTTTCAAGCGTTGGTTTATAGAAGACCAGAGATACAGTGATGTGGTTAAGTGGTCAGACTTAATAAGAGGTGCATTTAAACCACAGGGAGCTGTTGTTGTAACAGGCAATAGAATTGATATTCAGACGGCTAACGGTAAGTTATGTAGAAATGCTAAGGAGCTTACATTAGATGATGCTATCAAGCTTACTGAAAAGGGCTTGGCATATCAGTTAGCTGCAAGAGAATTTGTCTTCTTATCGAGAGGTCAGTATTACTATTTACAGATTATGTAAATACAGTTAAGGCAGTCTAGTCATTCCAGGCATTTAGTCTGGAGTGATTAGACTAGTCAGTAAATAAGGGAGGTATTATGTTTAGTCTATCGGTAGCAGAGCGTGTGCCAACAGTAGCACAGACAGTAGAAATATTAAAAAGACATACTTCTGAATTCGGAGTTCCTATGGACTATGACAGAATGAGAGAGTATGAGGCTTTTTATGGAATGAAAGCCTACAAATTAAAAGCACAGATTTTAAGAGATGCTTGTGTTCAGAACTTAACACCAGATGACTTAACTCAGACTGTATTCAAGGATATATTACGTAAGCTTGGGGTGTCTACGGGCTTATTGATGACACAGAAAAATCAGGTATCTGTTGGAGCTGATTCACTAAATGCAGCTATTAGTACTGGGCTATACTCAGATGAAGTAAACAATATTATGAGTATGTATAATGAGGCCAGTGGAGCAAGTAAGGCTGTTAGTATGTTTGCTAAGGTGTATGAGAAGAACTCTCTTTCTAAAGAGTTGACCTATGACAGTCACAGAATGATTATTGTACATCCATTGTGGGTTCCACAAAATACAGGAAGAATCGGTGCACAGGAACCGGGAATAATGAACTTCTCTAAAGCTGTACATGATATCTTTACAGTACCTAAGGGCTATGTTTATATGGAGGTTGATTCAGGTCAGATTGAGCCGCGTATTATACAGTCAGCTTATTTAAATGATGAAATTCTCAAACGTTGTACAATGCTTTACAATGACGCTTACTATGGCTACATTCACTACTGTAAGGTTTTAACTGATGCCGAACGTTATGGGAGTAAGGACGTTAAACTCACACCGATTGAAATTACTGAGGAGATGAAAGCTCTTCGAAAGAAATTCAAGACATTTGGTAATGCTACAATGTATGGTTCTACAGAAAATGTCTTACATGACCCAGACAAGGCGGCGTTCATCAAGTACATAGGTGGGCATCCTAATCGTATCAAGTGGCAGAAGCAGATTGAAGCTAAGCTTGATAGAGGAACGAGAGTATTTGAGTCTGCTTTTGGTACACCGGTAGATATTACCAAAGGTCCGTCTGACTCAAATTATGATAAGGGTTCAGATGCTTATTATAATCACCTTGTTAAGTGTGCAATCAATAATCCTATTCAGGCTACTGGTGCTGACTTGATGAGATATTCAGTCAGTAAGGCTGATGAGCTCTTAAGAACTAAGGCGCCTAAATCTCACATTACACAGTATGTACATGACGCAGGAAAGTTTGTTATTCACGAAGACGATTATGATAAGGTTATTGATGATTTACGTGAGATTACTGCTTATCAGGTTGAGGGTTGGATTCCTATTTATGCTGAAGCTGTTGAGGGGATTAAGGCAGGCGATGTGCCAAGATTTGTTGCTTAGATGGAGGAGTTATGAATATTTCAATATATACGGATGCGGCACATAATCAGGATAATGGTTATACAGGTGTTGGCTATTTGATTCATACAGAGGATTGCTATGTCGACATGGATTCTGTTGCTATAGATTCCATGCCTTCAGTGGCAGCAGAGGCTATGGCAATATACAGAGCCATAGTTAATTTGATAGATAGAGTAAATCTTGTACCGGAGGATATGGTTACTATTTATACAGATAGTATGAAAGTAGTTCGTATCTTAAAGGGGATTGATAAATTTGTTGGAACAGACCGGCAGACATTCTCTAAAACAATGACTATGTATAAGAAGCTTTGTTCTTTGTGTACTGTTAAGCTGTATTGGGTACAGGGACACAGCAAGGAGTACTCTCAGAATACATTAGTTGATCGACTTGCAAAGTATGCTATAAGGTATACCCAAATTGCAAGTCAGGAATAATGTATGCCTTAGTTGCAAATGGCATACAAACCATTTGCAAAACACAGCAGGAATTGGAGACTTGCTTGAGTCTTTATCCATACCCTAAGTTTGCTAAAGTTAAAGATATTAATGAAGGTAGACAGTGGCTAAGAAATCATTCAAGAATATTTAACAATTATGAATTTAAACGATATGGAGATACGTCTCTAGCCGGGTATGTTCAGATGAGGTATGAGATTCTTGAGAATAGAGTGGACATTGTATTTGATACGTGCAAAGCTGGTTATTTAAAGATTATGCCTGAGAAGAATATTGCAGTTGATTCTAGGTATAACTCTATTCATCTTGTTGTTGCTGGGTTGAGCTTAAGAGATGATTTGATTTCACACCATGTGATTGCGATACATAATGGGCTTAAAGCTATTGGTACATTTATGGATGTTGATATTGTTATACCTGATGTAAGTATCTATCTGGCATTAACTAAGTATACCGGTAAAGATTATCTAATCTTAAATGCTCAAAGAGAGATTAGAAATAGATTAGGAGGAATTTCATATACAGTTGAAAGGAAACAGGAGGAGCAGAATGCCAAGTTTAGATAAAGCTGTCAATGCTTGCCTAAATAAAATGCATAACGCTAAGGGAGTTGACAAGGGGGTCTATGGAGAACAGGCTGCCTTTAAGATATGTGAGTCTATCTATCAGAAGTATGGTGGGCTTTTGTATCATTCTTATTCTTTTAAGGTGGACCCGGCTAAAGCTGGCAATATAAAAGTCAATGAGTTTGGTAAGCTTATGATTGAAAATCTTGGTTCGAGTACTGAGATTGATGTGTTGTTGATAACACCATATAAGATATTCCCGATTGAGGTTAAGGCATATAAAGCTAAAGAGATAATTCTGACAGATGACAGAATAAGTGGGTGCTACAAAGTTGACAAGTCACCTATACATCAGAATGAAATGCATGCAAGGCATCTCTATTCAAGGCTTTTCAAATGTCTTCCTAATGGAGCGTCAAAGTACATAGTACCAGTCTGTGTATTTGTAGACGAATGTAAGATTCTTGATAAACGCTCGGATTGGCAGAAGTCTTATATCTATAAGGCAACACTTTCTAATCTCTTTGAGGTTCTGACTAGCTTGAATACACTGGAAGAATTCAGGCTTGATTTGAGTGCAATAACTAAAACATTAACAGAACTGGAGGTTTCAACAGAGAAGAAACTCCCACTGATAATACGATAGGAGGTTAATATGTTATTTACAATATTAGATATTGAGACAACAGGTTTTAAGCATGGACTCAGTACGGCAGAAGATAATGATGATATTCTTGAAGTTGGCTACATACAGGTTGACGAAAACCTTAAGATGCTACGTCATGGTGTGTTCTATTTTTACCAGGATGACTTTGTTTTGAGGGAAGATTCTGAGAGGGTACACAAGTTAAGTAAGGAGTTTCTTGAACAGCATAAGGAAGAGTTCAATGATAGTGTAATAAAGCTCTATACACTTATGCAGGAGGGTATTATTATTGGTAAGAATAACATTGGGTTTGATACTCCGTTTATTCTTGACTTCTTAAAACGTAGAGGTAAAGGCCTGCCTATAATCAATGTTGTTAATCAGGTTGACTTACAGGATATCTTTACTCCTATGTTCAGACGCTGGTACAAGGAGAACTACAATGAGAGTACCAGGCATAAAGGTAAGCTTAGTGAACTGATGGAAGTTATAGGTAAATCAATGGAAGATGTAGAGTCTGAGTATAAAGAGTTGTTCCCGGATGCAGCAGATAGATGTGGAGTACATAGTGCACTCTTTGATACTTACATGACATATCTTTTGTTAGAGCAGGCTGTAAAAGATGGGTTGGATTTGAGCTTCTATGTTGGAGCTCCTACTGCAGAAGAGCAGCGTAAGTACCTGTCAAGTAAGTGTGCAAGTATGCTTCAGGATATTTGTGATGCCAAGGCGAAACAGGTAGATGCTGTTGGGTGTGGAGATATTGATCTAGGTGATCAGTTGGGTAAGCTTTTTGAGTTATTTGCAAATATGATTCAGCTTAAGGATTACTATGTTAATCTTGGAAGTGACGCTCTTGAAATGCAGGATATGTTAACCTTAGTAAGATTAGGTGAGTTTGGTAAGACTCTAGTTACAAGAAGAGAAGGGATTACTCATAGGTATATTTCACCTATTGAGGGGGAGCTTGTATTCAGAATTCCGTATGTTGTCGGTGCCCTGCTTGTGGTCTACTATCTGAGTGAAGATGAACTCGTGATTACAATGGCAAAATGCTTATTAGCTTTTGAAGGTTATTTGACTAACAGTGATTTAACAGAGACTCCTGCAGAATTGCCGTTTAGCTGTGGAAGTGATGTAAGTCCTTATGATGTGTTTGCTTCTTATGTTGATTACAGAAAGAATGTACTCAAAATGCAGACTAACATTGATTGTGAGTCTTCTGAGTTGATGCAGTGTATACAGAATAAGAATATGGTAAAGTTCTGGCAGACTTTAATACCATCGTCAGGCTTTCTTTTAAGGGAGTATCTGTCTGGAAGAATTTTAAATTCTAATGGTATGTTACAGCATGTTTTACAGCTGTTAAGGTTAAAGCGAGGAGGGCGTCAGTAATGAAAGATAATGTCTTTGATAAGTGTAAGTCGTTGCCTGATATTATAATGCTGAGGGATAAGCTTATTAAGTCCGGAGAAGATGCGAGTGCTGTCAACAGATTGGCATCTATGGCTAAGTTGCGTTTAGCTGAGGTTCCAGACGATGTTGAATGGCTGGATCAGGTACGACCTACTGTAATGTCAAATGGTAATAAATATACTCATTTGAATATACAGCCTGGAGATTTAATGCAGAGTAAGATTATGACAATTCATGGTAATGGGTTAATAGAATTTTAGGGGAGATTAAATGACTGAGGTGACAAGAAATTTAATAAAGAAGTTTGCGGCTACGAGAGAAACATCTCTCGTACCACAAATATTCATAGGTATAAATGAAGAAGATGATTTAGGGAATAAGCTGAAGTACAAGAGTTGTTTAAAACTCTTAAGAAATATATCGGCACATGAACCGGCTACCTTTATTTCACAGGTATATGCTGGAAATAATGCAAATAGTTTTAAGCTTGTGTTCACTACTTTACGGGGTGACAAAGTAGTTTTGGATTTGGCTCATTTTACAGCATGGATGTTTGATGCTTATAGAGTATCAGATAATATAGCTTATTTGGTATTCTGGAAAGCTTTTATGCTGATGATGTTTCCTACATGGGAAGCTGGGAATGAGTACACATTTATGTTTAAGGCGAATACTAAGCCTTTAATAAATTATATGCTCTGGATGAATGAGGCTGTAAAGTATGGTGCAGTAAAGATTATTAACCCGGATGATGATTATATCAACAACCTCTATGGTGATAATCCTAAATTATTTTGGAGGTATGCTATTCCGGATATGAGCAGCTTTGTAAAATTATTTGTAAATGGAACATTTGATATAAGAGAAAAAGTGAACACCTTAACTTATCTTGAGTTCTTCGAGATAAGAGAGGGTAACGTGATATATGAGCAGAAAGAGAGGTAGTAGTTATGTGTGATCTTAATAAGAAGAGTACTAGGGATCTTGAAAAACTGTGGGAGCAGGGTTATGAATTTATCATCTCTGATGGAGAGATAGTTGGTGTACAGGAGAGGAAGGAGTATGAATCCAAATGAAATTTTGAATGAGGTTTTAAAATTAACAGCAGTACAGAAGTGCTTAGATGATATACGCTCCTATGATGAAAGTACTTATCAGCATAGTTGTAGGGTGGGTATCTTATCCTTATGGTTAGGGACAAATAAAGGCTTGGATACTTTAATGTTAATTGACCTATGCATAGCTGGACTCTTGCATGATTATGGTAAAATTAAGATTCCCATTGAGATAATAAATAAACCTTCCAAGCTTACAGACGAGGAATATGAGATTGTCAAGCGGCATCCTTTAGAGGGTTCTATTACATTACAGAAATATGGATTTGATGCAAATGTTATTCGAGCTGTTGCTGAACATCATGAAGGTTCTAAGACAAGAGGTTATCCTTTTGCTATTGATATTGAGCATCTCTTTGTTTTGAGTCGTATTATTGAGGTAGCTGATATGTTTGATGCTATGTATAATAAGCGGTGTTACCGTCCGACAGTTATCCCTAACGAAGAGATTTTTCACGAATTGTCTTCTGATGAAAAGACAGACAATACAATAGTTAATGCTTTAAAGAACTTGAAATTTTAATGCTTAGAATTTATAATTATCAGTGGGAGGAATGTATGAGTAAGACAATGTTTGAAGCCATGAGAGATCTAAACATAAAATCTGAAGGGCGAAGTGGAAGAGTCAAGACTGGGATAAAGGCATTTGAAGACTTAACTTTGACAGATGACTTTATGTTCTGTCAGGTATTTTCTGAGTACCCAAATTTATGTAAGCGTCTACTAGAGAGTATCTTGTGTGAGGAGATATCAGAGATTACTATAAATAAGCAGCATGCAGTAACAAGCGGTGCTTTTAAAGATGTAAGGCTAGATGTTTTTGTACAAACGGCGACAGGAGCAAAGTTTGATATTGAAATGCAGAATCGTTGGATGCAGGAAATTCCTAGGCGTATGAGATACTATCAGGGAATGATTGATAATGAGTCTTTAGGTAAGGGAGATGATTATTCTAAGTTGCCTGAAATGAAGATTATTTTCATAACTCGGGATGATATCATAGGCAAAATGCAGAATGTGTATCGCTTTAAGTATACATCATGTGATAGCAACAGGATAGTGCTTGAAGATGGGACAGAGAAAATAATAGTTTGTGCTAAGGGTAATTATCAGGGAATTACAGATGACCTTAGAAGTTTATTACTATATATGACCGGGGAGTCTACGGAGTACAGTGAGTTTGCAGAAGAGGTAGATAAAGCTATAAGTGAAGTCAAACAATTAGGTTTAGGAAGGAGTCAGTATATGAGTTGGAGTACGAGCTTGAGTGATGCTAAAAGAGAGGCTAGAGAAGAAGGCAGAGAAGAAGGTAGAGAAGAAGGTAGAGAAGAAGGCAGAGAAGATAATGCATATCATGGAGTGAAGTCTATGTTAAGTCATGGCTTCTCTTTACATGATGCTTTCTTGTATATGAATGTGCCTGAAGATTTGCAGGAGATAATCACTAAGAGGCTCAGAGTTGATAATATTATCGAGTAATTATGGTGCTAGAAGAAAACTCTCTACCCAAATTAATATGTACTTTAGAGTAAGACAAGAAATTTTATTTTCTTGTCTTATTTTATTGCGTAAAAATATTTGGAGGTTAGTATGATAACGAGTCTAAAAGAATTACAGATGCTTGCTGAAGCAGAATATTCAGTTGAAGATACGCGACAGGATTTGAATAGACTGACTTCTTATTTCTTAAGTATCGATTATAGAAATCATGCTGTGACAGAAGCTTTCGTTAAGGAGAGGCAGCTTCCTATGACTATAGCTGATCAACAGAAAATTTTCTTTGTTGATCCTGATATACAGGTAACAGATTTACCAGAGGATTTGAGAGAAGAGTCTTTTGGATTTGTAAGAGGAAAGTATCTGCCTTTTGCTGGAAGGCTTGTCTATCCGGTTATGGATATCAAGGGTGATGTCATGGGGTTCTGTGGTTGGGATAAATTTGAGAAACCTAAGTATTTGGATTCTCAGAATTACGGTTATAAGGCTAAAGAAACTACGTGTTATGGTATGGAATTATTGCCAGAGTATTACGCTTCTGATAAACCGGTCTATATAGTTGAAGGCATTGTTTGTTGTCTATACTTGAGAAGCAAGGGATTTCAGTCTTTGGCTCTACTGGGTTCAAGTATTACAAGGTATATGCAAATAATTCTTTCCAGGTTTGGAAGCAGGCTAATTGTTATACCCGACAATGATGCTTTTGGTAAGACATTAGAAGATCTAGATTCTGAAATGGCAGGTGAGCATTTTGTCTTGCAAGCAAAGCGAGCTTTGCCTAAAGCAATTATTATACAGTCTGTGATTGCTAAGGATATTGATGACACACGAAAGATAAATAATTATGTATATGAGGATTTATTCATAGCAGATTTAAAACAAGTTGCAGTATGTCCGTATTTCCAATTTAAGACAATAAGAGTGAGGTGATAAGCGTGGAAGTAAAAGTTGATTCAAGGTATTGGAAGGAGGAGTTTGGTTTCTTAGTCTATCGAGGTCCAAACAATGTCCCTATTGATTTGCCTGAGGGCGTCATAGATTGCTCCTATATGTTTGCTGGAATGCAGTTTGGCGTAGGAGCAACACTTCGTAAGTTTGATACTTCAAAAGTAAGATCAATGTATGGTATGTTTGAAGACTGCGTTATTCCGCCAGGATTTTCTTTTGGTGATAAGTTTACGGGAGAGAACTTAAGGGATATGCGTTACTTTCTAACAGGAGCTTATATAAACAGAAGTGTAGACTTAAGCTTTCTGGATAAGTTAAAGGCACCGGCTATGGATTACAGAGCAAGAGAGTATAACTTATCCTACTTCAGAAAGAAAGCGTTATTCTCGTGGAGACAGAGAAATAATGGAATGATAACGCTATCTTTAGAAGATAGGGAAATTCCAAAACGTAAATCTATCAAAGTTGCTGATAAGTCTTGTGAATATGCTCTACTTGGAGACACTGGTGAGTTCAAGGATGTTTTGATAGGGCTGCATCATGGGAGCAAAGATGAGTTAGAAGCTCATTTAAGGTATGAAATAGAGGACGATGATTTGAAGTATGCTAAGTACTCTAATTTACGCTTTGAAAAGGTTGAGTCAAACTCAGCTTGGTGGCATGACAAATTTGATTAAAGGAGGTGATTGTTATAGGAGTTCTCGTATGAATTTAAAAGAACGTACTAGTATTATGGGTGACTAAAAAATAAATTCAAAGGAGACTGATTATGAGTATTGAAGAATTTACAGAAGCTGTTGAGAAGGAGTTAGTACAGAAATTAGGAGCTGGTTACAGAACGAAGATTTGTAATGTCATGAAAGAGAATAATAGCTTGAATCATGGAATTGCTATTGTTAAGGGCAGCGAGAATATAGCACCTACGTTATATGTAGATGCTTACTATGAGGATTATGTAAAGGGACGTGTGTCTATTTCTCAAGTGGTTGAGAAGTTATTAAGAGTTTATAGACATACCTTAGAGAATCCGGTTGGGATATCAAGTGCAATCAATTTAACTTCTTTTGACGTTGTCCGGGATAAAGTTTGTGTGTATCTTGTGAACAAGGATTTGAATACGGAGTTGTTGGAAGACACAGTGTATGTCGATTTCCTAGACCTCGCTGTTGCTTTTAAAATTGTTTTTACACTTGAAGATGGATTAGCTTCTATAAGAGTATCTACAAAAGTCTTTGAGAGCTGGGATATTTCTGTAGATGAGCTCTATAAGATTGCTCTGCAAAATTCTATGAAGTTAATGCCGGAAGTTGTACGTCCCTTAGATGAGATTATCAGGGAACATGGGTTTATAACACCAGGAGGGTTTGACGTGTATGTTATTACAAATAAAGCCTGTTCAAACGGTGCTGGAGTGATAATCTACCCGGGTGTGTTAAAGAATTTGGCTACAGAGTTGAATTCGGATTTGTTTATTTTACCTTCGTCTAGACACGAAGTGATTGTAGTTCCAGAGGAGACTGCAATGGATGTTTATGCATTACGTGAGATGGTAAATGAGGTTAATACTAACGAGGTTGCTCGTGATGATTTACTTTCATTTAATGTATATAAGTATGTCAGGGAGACTGATAAAGTAGTAATTGCATAATTAAGTAAGTAGCATAGTAAGAAGGGAGTTAGGTAATTCTAGCTCTCTTTTTATTATGCACGAAAGTATGTTCAAATAGTTGTCATATATTAATGAGGAGTAAAGAAAGGAGATTTATGTTATGAGAGTTTTAACAAGATTTAATGAAGAGTATGTTGTAATGGACGTAACTTATATTGACAATCGTTCAGAGATTATGCTGGTGGATGATAACGGACGTGATAGTGGTAAGGTATTAGAATATGAGAATACGTTATACCTGTGTGATGACAGAATAGGTGATGTCAAGGATGAGTTATATGTTTTGTTACCGAAAATAGTTAATGTTGCAGATTTGGTACGTGAGGCATTCGCTACTGGAATGATTGACCTGAGTATGTATGGGGTATCTACAATTTGGAATCCTGATCTGAGTGATATTACGCAGGTTACGCAGGTTATTAACAAGTTCCGGGCAGAGGTCCCTGAGTCAATGGCTGAAGCTATGAGGGAGGTGTAGTTTATGTATACAAATATTAATTTTAAAACTAAGAAAGCGTTTAAAGATGCAGTTGCTAGTGGACAGAAGATAACTCTGTATGCTCCAGGAATTGGTGCACCTAAGCAGAATGGTGTTGAGTATGTTGAGGGTCCGCATTATCCTGAGCCGCATCTCTGGTATGCTGAGGTAATCGTGAGGGGTGGTTATGTAATTGAGGTACGATAAGGGGGTGAAATTATGGGAGAGCATTCTGAAGAAATGGTGGATACGTACGATATTCTAGGACATGTTGTAACGAGAGGTGTTTATAACAGGAAAGATGCTTTAAAAGATGGACAGTTGCTCTTAGGTGCAGTGATTATCTTATTTGATGAAGCTGGGAATATGCTGATTCAGAAGCGTACGGGAACAAGGTCTTATTCAGGCAAATGGGATTTTACTGCTGGTGGTGGCGCACAGACAGGAGAGTCCTCCAAAGATACGGTAAAGAGAGAGTTCAAAGAGGAGACTGGACTTGATTATGTAATTGAAGTCAATGAGCCTATTGCCTCTTGCCGGAACAAGGACTGGCTTGTCACTTATTATGCACAGGTAGTAAATCGTAAGGAGTTTGAGTCTTCCGGCTCCCCGCATTCAGATGAGGTATCTGAGTTTAAGTGGGTTTCTATTCCGGAGTTTGAGGCAATGTGTTCTATGGGTGAGTTCAGAGATGATGTGAAGCGTAGTCTTAGAATAGCCTTAGGTGATATCTACGAAAGTCTATTTAGACAGCAAAAAGCAGGCATGCTTAGTCCAACGAGAAATTGGGGCTAAGCTATTTTATTATGTGAAAGGACAGGGACGAAATTTATGGGAAATATGTGTGAGGAGTTAAGATACCTATTATTAAAGGAAGATGTTTTAGAAGATGCCCATTTTCAGGAAGGGCAGAAGATTATGTTTGAGAGTAAGAACCCAGAATTACCGGGAATGTATAATGCGGTAATTACAAAAGTATACCCATATGTAGTTGCTGCAGTAACAGACACTGGCAGACATGTTACGGTGGATAAGATTGACTTCTATGCAGAACCTATATCTGCTTGGTTTGAATAGAGGCTCTAATGTCGGGTAACAGTATAAAGCTTAGAACGCATGGCTTAAAGGATATTCATAAGCTCTATACAATTCTGGTTTCGAATGATATTAATGCGACTGCTTCTAAAGGGTATCGTATTGTGAATATAAAAAGTCTATTGGGGCTTGTCAGTTTAGAGCCAGATAATGGGTTTGAGTTAGAGATAAGTACAAATGAAAATATAGAGAATATCCGTAAGATATTAATTGATTTTCTAGAATAGGAGGTTCAGACAAATCTTCTATCGCTTAATGCCTCAATCGAAGCTGCTAGGGCTGGGGATGCTGGAAGAGGTTTTGCTGTTGTTGCTGAGGAGATCAGAAAGTTATCAGAGTAGACAAAGGATTTATTAGCTCTTATAAAGAATGAGATTGATGAGATTACTTTTAGCTCAATGGCAGTATCGAATGATGTTGCTATGTTGTCAGATATCTTTGGTAAACAGAGTGATTTAGTCAACAAGACTTCTAATATATTTATTGAAATTCAGAAAGCTACGAATTGTGTGAAGGAAGACTATGAGGAAATCTCAAGTGTGGTTACCAGTGTACGTACAGCCAAGGATAGTGTTATGAATAATATTGAACTCATCAGCACAGCGACAGAAGAAGTGCCTGGAAATATTCAGAATACGGCAGAGGTTGAGTTACAGAATCTTGATACTTTAGCAGAGGTTGAGAAAGGTATGAATGTCATATTAGAATTTATGTCAAGTTTAAAGGAGTAAGTATGGATTATAAGAAGTTGAATGAAGACATCTTTATTGAAGTCTTGAATATGCACCCTGCTGGAGTTAAGAAAGAAGAGTGTATCCAAGAATATAGTAAGAGATTAGGCCTAAATCATTTTACTGCTCTAAGGACATTTCTGTTAACTCTGAATGATTTGAGGCATGCAGGCAAAGTTATCGTTATGCCGGGTAATATTATAAGAATAAGTGAGTGTTAAGTGCAGACTCAAGGTACTTTGGGTTATGTGGTGATTAAGATATTATGGAATTCACCGGAATAAAGAGTACTAAGTGGGACTTTGGCAGAAATATAAGGGAGTAAGATTTATGTTAATAGAACAGACAAGAGTTAAACAATATAATAGCACATATAAAACTGTAATATGTGTAAATGGGTTACCGGTGTGCATCACTGCCTCAGATAAGAGGGCATCTGATATTGTATCCTATTTAAATGGGTATGACATAGAGATTAGAGACGGCAAGATTAAGAAGCAGTTGGATAAGTTTTTAAATAAAATGAATGGAAAGGGTCAGTAAGTGTAATGGAGAAATATATAATTGTATGGAGAAATAAGTATTCGGGGGAACAAGGTTATGTGGCAGCAGTTAGTGCTAAGGAGAAGCACTTTATTAGTACTCCTAACAGAGAAAATGCTAAGAGGTATTATGACAGAGCAGCAGCTAAGTGTGCTGTTACAAAGCTGACTAGTTATGGTGAAGCAGTCAATAATGATTTCGAGATTATGTTAGCAGACCCGGTCTTTTGTGGGTTTATGTAAACCAGGAGGTCTCATGTTAAATTCGTATAAGGTACATTTAGCAGGTGGAGTTGTCAAGACGTTTAGTAAAATGGAAATCATAGCAAATGTAGAGAACCAGATCAAGGAAGGAATTAAGCCGCGTTATAAGCTGGTACGGCATGGAAAGGTTGAAGATACTAGTAGTCTTGTTGGATGGTTGGTCTGGTCTACCTGGGAAGATGGCTGTGGTGTAGTTTGTAAGATGACTGATGGTAGGTACGTCATGCTTGTAGGGAACCAGGGTGATTTTATCTATGTGTAGTCTAAGCTGATATTTGTGAATAAGAATACAGACAGAGATTAAGTAAATTAATATAATAAGAGGAGTGTATATAAATGGCAGTGCAAAATTTATTTGTAAGTATGCTATTTGGAATCCCGATAGGACTGGTGCTTGCAATACCTATTACTCCGTTTGTTGGATTACTAAGAATTATGCTGCTATCTCCATCCAAGCGTGAAAAGCTTAGGGCACAAGCAGAGGCAAAAGGACATGTAGTAGAAGCGGAAATGGAAAAGAGCTATGATGATATAAGGTATGATAAGGTAACCGGTGACCAGCTGCCGTCAAATAACATTATAGGGGTTTATAAATATTATGTTAATGGGAAGAAGTATAAATGCAAATTAAGTAGTACAAGTAGGTTATCGGAAAAGATCACATTGTATTATATAAAGAAGCCAAGGCATGCAACTACAGCGGGACATTTAGGTAATGAAGAACTGCCATGGGGTAAGCTGTATATATTGGCTACTGCAGTATTAACAATTATATTTGTAATAATAGGCACAATGAGTGGTTTGAGTTTTTGGACAGATTTTCCAAAAAGCGTAGAAAGTTTGTTACGTCATGGGTTTAGATTAGATATTGGCTGTGTGCCAGTACCAGCTTACATAGGAATAGCTGCTGTGTTAGCTGTAATAGTTACTTGCATTAAGAAGAGATGATAGGTATAGGTCTTAAAGATTAGGAGGACACAGTGTATGTCAGGTATGAAGGAGTTTGTAGAAAAGTTAAAGTCCATTCGTTCGACTGGATTGGAGAAAAGTTATAAGGAGGTTATTGAGCCTGGTGATTTCGTGAAAATTGAAGTAGGTACAGAGCTTATTTATAATGGTGCTAAGTGTACAGTAGTTAAAATTAAGCAGGCAGAAGATGGACTTTATTATGCGCATCTTGAATTTGAGGTTGTTCTGGGTGAGAAAACTGGTACAGATGGCTGGTATGTTATGGAACGTGTAAGAAAGTATTGTCAGCCTGTAGACAATGTCTAATAACTACAGCGTTTAGGTTTGATGCATTGAGCAGGTGTCAGAGTAATTTAATGATTTGTACATATATTTTTACATAAAATCAAATGTGTTTCAGTCATGTATTAATGAGGAGAAATAAGTATGATTAAAATTGTGGATGGAGATTTGCTTGAGACGGAGGCAGATATTGTTGCACATCAAGTTAATTGTAGAGGAGCTTTCAATTCTGGAGTCGCAAAGTCAATACGTGAATATGACTACGGGGTATATCAGGATTATGTAAAATTCTGTAGAGGACGTACGCCCGTAAGTCTATTAGGAACTGTAAGGTACTTTCAGTCTAATGTAAATGCAAGAATATATGCAAGTCTGTTTGCACAGGATGCCTATGGATATGGTAAACAATATACGGATATTAGAGCATTAGAGAAATGTTTTATGGATTTGAGACAGTATGCTGATCTTTATGAAGCGATGTATCATAGAAAGTTAAGTATTGCTATGCCATACAAGATTGGTTGTGTACGTGGTGGGGGAAATTGGGATGAGGTGCTTACATTGATTAATAAGGTGTTTGGTGACTATGAAGTTGAGCTACGTCGATTGGATAAAGGTTAATTTACACATTGGTATAGTGTTCGAATACAGTTGAATATAAAAATCTTATTATAGGCGTTAAACCTAAATGATGGAGGATAAAAATGGTTGATTTAAGCAGAGTAAAGGTAGCATTATTTGATTTTGATGATACACTGTGTATACATCGGAAGGCAGATAACTTTGATATTGAATCTTACAATGTTGCTATGGTAAAGGGAGGGACGTCGTACTGGGACATGATGGGTTCAGCCCCCAATAAGCAAATGAAAGTCTTTATGGACAAGCTTAGTAAAGATAATGTAGAGTTAGGTCTTATATCAGCTACTAAGCTTTCATGTACTGGGACTAATAAGACTGAGTGGGTAAAGCGTAAGTATGGATATACTCTTAAGAATTACTGTACAGGTGATTTTGATAGTAAAGTTCAGATTATTAAGGCTTTAATAACTGCTAACAATCTTAGTCCAGATGAGGTGTTGTTTGTGGATGACCTTTACAGTAATGTCGACGCAGTAGCTGAGTTAGGAGTACAGGTTGCTACACCTATGGAAGTAGTAAATTATATTAACAGTATTAACTATTAATCCTATGAGGATATCTCATAGGGTTGAATAAATTCTAGGAGGTATCCTTATATGTTATATCTTACAGCAGATTTATATTTTGGTTCAGATAATATTTTGTATAGGTGATTGGTATGTATGGTAGAAGAATTTTGATCGGTAGAAATTATATTAACATCAGAACAGCAACAATCGATGATATACAACAGCTGGTTAGTTTGAGAATATTGCAACAACATGATGATTGGGGTTCTGAATACATTGATTATGACTGCAACTTCTATGCGAGGACATCAAATGCATTAAGCGATTTTCTCTATAAAGAAGATGGTTTACAGCCGTCAAAGGGAGTAATATTCATTGCAGAAATACATGGGAAAATTATCGCTACCTGCGGATTACAAAGAATAGACATGCTACCGCAATGCAATGACAATGGGCAGTATGGATACATGTTTAATGTCTTTACTGTAGAAGAATATAGGAGACAAGGGATTCAGTCCAGACTAATCGAGAACGTATTAAGTTATTCAGAAAAATGCGGTCTCACTGAAATAAAGTTAGAGGCTGATAGTGAGTATGCAATCAGTCTATATGAAAAGTATGGATTTGAACATGACGCACTTTTTATGTCAAAGAGGATTCTAACATTGAGTAATTATAATGAATGTGTCACTGCTATGAGTACTGAGAGTAGGAGGGTTTAGGTCTTATGAAACAATTCTTACTCTTATGTATCAATGGTGCACTTATGACTATCTTAGGAATGATTGATTCGTCATTCGGAAATAATATGGGAGTAGATGCTATTATTGTACTTGCTTCCTTGGGAACGTTGAATTATCTGTTTCGTAATGTTGCTATGTTAGGTGAATGTTGTTATCAATGTGACCCTACTAAGTTTACAGAAAGTTTTATTATAAACGTCTTTACGTCAATATTATCTGGTATGCTTATGGTTACTGCTAGTAGTCTAACAGCAAGCCTATTCGAGGTGTCTCAAAGACAGAATGAACTTCTTGTGACTTGCATAGTTGTCTATGGAGTTGGGTTGCCTATATCACAGGCAGAGAACTTCTTTAAGAGGTACTTAATAATAACGGGAAAGAATAAAGAGCTTATTGGTGCTACGGTTATATTCTATATATCTATGATAGCTTTGGATGCTGTATGTTTATTCTTACATACAGAATGTTATTGGCTTATTGTTGGTACTGTTACATGTAACGTCATAACAGACTTGTATAACATAATTGTTTGTAAATGCTATAAGGGTTTAATAAACCTGATTGGCATTCTGTAAAGGAACTTCTTAGTAAAAGTTTCTTTATGTGGCTTGAGAGAATTGGGAATGCCGCAGCTTATGTTTTAGCTTCTGCTATAGCATCTTATCTTGGAGAAATGCAATATGCTATTCACAGTGTATGTAGTGGGATTGCTGGTGCTACAGAAGATGTAACTAATTGCTGGTGCCAGAATCAGATTGTTAGGTTACAGGGTAAAAGTGTCGAAGATAAGTTTAAAGTCTTTAAGGTTGAAAGAAAGAAAACATTTTTACCTGCAACGCTTATTAGCCTTATATTAGCCTTAGCTTTGTTTATACCTATGAAAGGTGAGCTTCCAGTTGGTACAACATTTAGATATCTATTGTTGTACCTAAGCCAAGTCGTATTCTTGTGTCCTTATGAGAATTACAGAGGATTATTAACAAGTTTGGGTTATACGAAGTGTATGCCTATAAATATGCTTATAGGAACTTTATTCAGGTTAGCTTATGCTTATATTTGCATAGTAATTCCTATTGGTCTTATTGGGTTTGCGTTTATGATAAGCACTTGTTTTATAGTTCGTGCTATTATGTACGCTGTTGCTATCAAAAGGAAATATAATATTTTTATATAATTGGAGGAAATAGATTATGAGGATTATAACTTTCTTAAGTAGAGAACATGTAAATATGTTAAAGGCTGGAGCCACTCTTCACGATGTTAATTGTACGAGTGCAATAAATAGTAATAATGCTCTTACAGTAGTTAATATGTATAAATCGTTTTACGAAGCATTATTTACTACAGTAGGCAGAGTTTATCCAGATGTAGTGGAAGTAGAACTTATGTCGGATGATATTAAGAGTACAAGGGGTATAGATGTTATTGCTTCAGACATAAGTTGGAAACATGTAATAAGTGTACTTTACTTTGAGGAGTGTTTCTGTGGTGTTGTGAATACTTTGAGTCCTTGTTACAGATATGTTAATGAGGTTGTAAATAAAACTACTTATCATATGTGTTATTCTAAAGATATTGTATTCAGGGAAGATTACAGGTATGATTGGGCGTATTATCTGTCAGACAAAGTTGTTGAGTCAGATAATATTAACACGGTTGTATCTTTTACACAGAATCAGGTACTTAAGGCATTTTTAGATTGGTTGTGTAATAAGGTAGTTGGTTATGATTTGGATACGTGTAGGAACCTCACAATAACAGACTTACTCGCTACCTTACCAGAGAAAATTGAATTAGCTGTTATACAGCAGTTTAATTCTATATCAGTACCATTATGTACACGGTTGGGCTATACAGTGTTTCCTGTAGATACTACAGAGGAGCAGCGTTGTAAGATATAAATAGAAAGTTAAATTAAGAGTATTGTAACTTTTATAAGCCTAATGTTTGCTTTAGGCTTTATGATGAAGATCATATCTTTAAATTCTTAGAGATGAAAGAGGAAGTATGGGATAAGTACAGTGAATGTTCAACTGCTGTGATTAGTGAGAGTATGGAGGTTTAATTTATCTTATAAGGCGTATCAGGTAAAGAGACACTACGCACTTATTACTATAATACCAATTGTATATTAGGAGGATTAAGTTGATGAAGATGATGAACACGTCTATTTACGAAAAGAAAATAGAAGAAATTATGGACAAATGTAAAGCTGAGTTAAATCAGTCTTGCTATAAGCATGGAAAAGCAAGAAAGAAATATGGTGACACAGGTGTTGGTGCCTTAGGTACTTTGGGTAACTGTCTTATTAAACTAATAAGACACAGAACACCGAATATTCGCATGATGCTATTAGTTAATTGTTATTGTGTCTTATGTTTACTGTGCCGGGTAACAACTTTGAACAGACTGGTCCTGAGGGCTCCGCTGGATTAGACGGGACTTCTATCACACTGTATAATAAATATACAGTGGGTTAAAATACATCAACTCACTGTATTATACTATTTAAATATATAATTGTTATGTTTATTTTTATGTAGATGAGTAAATATGATACTTATATTTTTAATGTGTTTCTTATAAAAATTTGGAGGAAATAAAATATGAGAGTTGAGAGTTATAACTTTCTTAAGTAGAGAACAGATAAATGTGTTAAATGCTGGAGTCACTCTTCGCAATGTTAATTGTACGAGTGCAACAGGTAATAAATTAAAAGTGTAATTATAGATTGGTAATTGGCATAATAGGAGAAATAAGTTTATGCTTGAGTTTCGAAATAATAAAGGTATTGTATCCGGCATAATCAGAAAGAGTAATAAGTCTGACATACTTGATATTAACAACATTCTTAAAGATGTGTTTGGCGCTGACCTGACTGGTAGGACTTGCTGCTACAGGGAGATTGTGGAACATAGCATTAAGGGTAGATTCTACGCTTTTGAAGAAGCGGATACACATCGTGTTATTGCTTGTACAGGTCTTACTAAGGTCAAACATGGCTACGAAGTTGACTGGACTGGCACTATGAAAGAGTATCAAGGGTTTGGTATTATGCATAAATTATTTGATATTATGCTTAAAGATAAACATAAGTCTAAAATATACTGCAGTGCTTGGAGAGTTCCTGCTGCTGAGCATGCTAACTTACATAATATCCTAACAGCCTATAATTTTAAGCTTAAGGATAAGAGTGTAAAAGAACATAGTTATCTTTGGGACAAGCCTTGTTTTTGTACTACAGGAGATTGTATTAAGACATGTCCTTTCCATAAGAAGACTATGCCTAGTTCGTGTGCATGCTGGGAGGATTTATATGTTAGAAACAAGACTACATCAGGCAAACAATCTTAAATTGGGAGGCTGCAGCTATGTTTAATATTGTAAAAGGATTATGAGGAAAGGATGGCGTGTGGTTTATGAAACAATTTCTAATCTTATGTGTTAATGGTGCTCTATCAGTTGTTTTAGGAATGATAGATACATCATTTGGAAATAATATGGGAATAGATGCTATTATAGTGCTTGCTTCATGGACGACTTTGTATTATCTGTTCCATAAGATTGCTATGTTAGGTGATTGTTGTTATCAATGTGATCCTACTAAGTTTACAGAAGGGTTTATTATAAGTATCATCATGTCAGGCTTAGCAGGAGTTATTGTAATAGTGACAAGTGGTCCTACATCAAGTCTATTTGAAATAACAGAAAAACAACAGGAGCTTCTTATAAAGTGCACTGTTATTTATGGTTTGGGAATACCTATATCACAGATAGAGACCATGTTTAACAGACACCTAATTCTTACTGGAAAAAATAAAGAGCTAGTAAGTGCTACCGTTATATTTTACATAGCTATGATAAGTTGGGATGCTGTATGTTTATTTTTGCATACGGAATGTTATTGGCTTATCGTGGGAACAGTAATTTGTAATTTATTTACAGATGTATACTATGTAGTTATATGTAAGTGTCATAAAGATTTTAATAAACCTGATTGGAGTTGTTTAAAAGAGTTTCTGAGTAGAGGTTGCTTTATGTGGCTTGAAAGAGTCGGAAATGCTATTGCTTATGTCTTAGCCTCTGTTATGTCTTCTTATCTAGGAGAAATGCAATATGCTATGCATAGTGTATGCATTGGAATTGCTAGTGCTACGGAAGGTGTTACTGATTGCTGGTGTCAAAATCAGATTGTTAAGTTACAGGATAAGAGTGTTGAGGATAAGCTTAAAATTTTCAGAGTTGAGAGAAGGAGGACGTTTTTACCAGCAGTATTTATAAGTATCGTCCTAGCTTTGGCATTGTTCATGCCTATGAAAGGTGCACTGCCTGTTGGTACAACATTTAAGTATCTTTTATTGTATCTCAGTCAAATTATATTCTTATGTCCTTATGAGAACTACAGAGGTTTGCTAACAAGCTTAAAATATACAAAGTGTATGCCTGTTAATGTACTTGTAGGGTCAATATTCAGATTACTGTATGTTTATATTTGTGTAGTAACTCCTATTGGTCTTTATGGGTTAGCATTTATGGTCAGCTTTGTTTTTGTATTGCGTGCTCTTATGTACGCTGTTGCTATAAAGAAGAAATACAATATTCTTATATGATGGAAGGAATTGATTTTAATTTTAAAAATAGAGGTATGTATATGAAAAGACTTTGTTAAGTCACAATGGTTTGTATAGTAATCTTTTTAACTGGTTGTAGTCAGGAAGATATAAATACATTTGTATCTATTGCTAATGAGATGAGTTCGGGCGCAGAGATGCTTGAGTCGCTGGGAGATAACCTGAGCGATGTAGCGAATGAGCGTCAGGATGATGAGGTAAGTGTAGTAGAAACTTCGGGAGAAGGTAAGACTTATGTCAATGAAGAGGTAACTGAAAGGTCTACTAATTCAGCAGAAATTTCCGGTGAAGATGTTACGTATGTTACTGAGAAGTCAGTTGGGCTAGCTGTATTTGAAGGTCATAAGGAAGAACTAATGAGTATGTTGGCAGAGACAGAGCCTATTAAATTTTCAGATACTCCGGATTATATATTACCAACTATTGAGGAAACAGTATCTCAAATAACTTATGGACTTATAAGAGACCCATTTATACGTGATGAGTCTGGTGAACCATATATTGACACGGTTAAGCGTGATGCTGAAATGTTGTTAGAAGCAAATTCTGAAGTAGTAGTAAGTACAGAAAATAGCAACAGAGTTACATATTGGAGAAACTATTGTGGACACTTTCCTGGGTATATCTATGTGTATGCTGATAATTCTAATGGGTTTTATACGTATGCACCACTGTCGTATGTAGAGCATCAATTAAATGTCATATGTGGTAAGCTTGAGGATGGTTCTTTGTATATGTATTGTGTTAGTCATATGGCTGCTGAAGACGTTTGGGAAGAGGCGGTTAAAGATTGTGAGAAGTATGGCTATGAGAGCTACTGTACTAATTGGGGATGGTACAAAGAGGGTTTTGTGAAAGAATATAGGTTGAGGAAAATAAGTAGAGGAAGGTAAGATACTCTCAGCTTATAACAGAGATTAATTTCTGAATTCTGCTTCAGAATAAGAAAGGAAATAATTAGATGGCAACAGTAAATGAATTTGTAGAGAAATTAAAGGAAATAGGAAAAGATTTTGATAAAGTGTCTAGAAAATCCTTACACTTAAACTTAGACGAGTATCTTACTGATTCAAAGCTTACTAGTGAAATGTTTGAGGCTATGCTTAAGGATATGCCGTTTATCGATGAGATAAAGGCTCTTAGAGAGTATAAATCCGAAGCTATGTTCAGTAGTGAAGATTGCATTTCAGTAGGCTTAAGTAGAGTATGTCTTTATACAAAGTTAATTAAGAATTGCATTAATGGACATATTTTTGATTATGATACTATAACTTTAGAATATGCAGACTGTGAACGTGAGAATGGTTCTCGTGAGAAGAGGCAGTTTGTTATTCAGGTGTATGAGGGATGCTTGTCTGGTATAGAAGATAAGCTGGGACGGCGTATAAATCAGGTGTCTTCATCGCTTATCTTTACAGAGCAAGGAGGGGAGAGTAATATAGTAAAATCCTACATTATACTGAAGTTAGGTACAAGATTGTTTGAGGGTCTTTCTGAAATCCCCAATATTTGTGAGTATCTTACTCCAGATGTAGTTCTACAGGATACGATATCACACGTTGGGTATTGGGTAGGTGCTGATAGTAGCTCTATAATTAGTATAAAGGGTAATGTTACGATTGAAGATGAAGTGCCTATTAACACTAACAGACAGGTAACAATAGTTGGACCAGTAGGTAGTAAATTAACTTTAATTAATACAGAATCACAGCAACCGTGTATTGGAGCTAAGACGAATACAGGAATGTCTTATGGCAGATGGTGTCCGGGTGGCAGCTGTCCAAAAGAGATTGTTATAGATGGTGTTGAAGTTGTCTGTCAATCGAAAGTAGAGGGTTTCTCTATTGGGCAGTATGGCTCTAATGATATGCCAAAGATAACTCTACTCAATGGTGGAAAATTAATTTGTCCAGAGATGGAGGGTGAGAGAATTGTTGCGTATCAGGCAGAAGCTCCACAGGGTTCAACAAAAATCTCTGCATTAATGAAGTATAAGATTATACATTTAGGAGATACTCCAGATAAATTATTATCTGAAGGACAGAAAAAGATACTTCAGGAGATTTGTGAGTATGATCCAAAGTATGTTAAAGAAATTACTTTTAAGACGAGCACCAAAGGTTTAGAGAAAGCCTTGGAACTTCTTGAGTTATCGCAAACTATCAACGTTTCGGAACTAATAAAGGGTGAGCACAATAATCACTTAGATAGAGTGGCGGAAGTTGCTATCCTTCATTTAAATTTGGATGATGTATCAGTTGATAGTGATGAAATGCAGTTTGAGATGACTAAGACTTATGCAGTGTGCAAAGCTATATATGGTATTTCCACGCATGAATGGAGATATACCTATAACTTGATTAAATATATTCGTGAGCATGCTGTCTTAACAGATTACGTAGATAGTATTATGTATCATCTGATATTCTCTTATGCTTGGTCTTGGCCGCGTGGAATAAGTAAGCGTGAACAGGCAGACAGATTCTTGAGTGAGTGTTCGCATAGAGTAAATGATGAGGCTTTATATTATCTTGCCACACATAGAGAAAAGATTGCCAGCCATTATCATATAGAATTAAGAGAGTAAAGTATCTTTAAATTAGAATAGTAAATATAACAAAGAGAAAGGACAGAAAGTTAACCTATTCCTGTCCTTTTATAATGGGAGGAATTAAGTCGTGGAGAACGAGAAAAAGTACACAGAGGATACAAGATTGAGCGAAGTACAAATGTCAACCTTGGCCTTGCATAGTTTTCTTAAAGCAGGGTTTAAAACAATAGGAGATATTTTAGCTGTTGACATTGAAAAGATTTACGAGATTCGGGGAGTGGGGCAGTTAACTGTGTCTAGGCTTCAGCTCGAATTAGCGGAGCATGGGATTAAGTGGAATACGGAAAGATTACGAACAGGAAGGACGATTGGTTCTTGTGTTACGATACAAACCCTTATTTCAGCACTTGGTGTAGATATTCGTATTGTTAATGCCCTGGAATCAATTGGGTGTGTAAGAGTGGGACAGTTGCTTGATCTAACTTATGATGAAGCTATGAGTGTAAAAGGTTTATCTGATAAGTCAATTATATACTTAAAGAATACACTAGCCAATCATGGTGTTTTCTGGAATATAGCAACAACGAGTGAGGAGAAAAGAAACAGTATTCTTATATCTATACCTAAGAATAGAATCCACGATGGCTTGTGCTCTGTAGACTTTATTTATAATGTAAACACGGAGAGTGTAAACATTATTAAGGTGGGGTAAGTAAGTGAAAAAGTATCAATGTGGGTGCTTATAGGTTGTGATGAAGGCTTAAAAGTTCTGTGATAGTTACTAAATAGTTTTGAGGAGGTGTAGCGTAATGGATGCTAGAGAATTTGAATATAAGTTGAGGTCAATTAGGAGTAAAAGTGATGTTGACGTAGTAAAGCATAAAGACTCTAATCAAGGTATAACTGAGTTTGATGAAGTGGATAGCCTTAAAGACGAACACTTGAGACGCTTTACACTTGATCTTAATGATTGGAATATTAATGAGCTTACAGATAGCTTGGTTGAGAATATTTTAAAGGATATACCATTTATATCTGTACCAGATGATGTGTTAACATATTTCGTGAAACATTGCTTTTTCAGAGGTCAGATTTATGCTCAGCTATTAGATTGGATTGTAGATTATTCAAATGAACATCTATGGGAATATGATAGGGTAAGTATAAAATGGTTAGATGCGGTATCGACTTTTCTTATCAAGAGGGATTATAAAACTATTGCCGATATACCTTCTGTGCTTAATAAAGAAAATAAGGTTGAGATACATCGCATGACTAGTAAGGTGGGTGCAGTTAAGATTACTAAGGCATATGGTTCTAATTATGGTGAAAGTAATTACTATGTTTTACCTACAAATGAACATCTTTACGAAGGGCTTACAGTTTTGCCGCAGCATGCTAAGTTTTATAGGGGCATGATACTTAAGGATTGTACTGTGTATTCGCCATTTGTTGCTTCTGAGGAGAATGATTATACGTTACAGGTTTCTGGCGTTGTGAGGATACTAGCAGATACGCCTATTGTAGCTTGTGATCACGTCATAATTAAGGGTACTCCATGTAGTAAGTTAACTCTTATTAATACGAGTGTAAGTCAGCCTTGTATAGGACCTGAGACTATCGTAGATTTGCCTGATGTTAGATATCAACTGGCATCAAGACAACTTAAAGAGATTATTATAGATACTGTTGATGTTGAGTGTTGGGCAAATAATCCTAATTTTAGCATAGGAGCTTATGGTTATGAAGAAGTGCCTGCAGTGGTGTGTAAGAATGAGGGTAGACTTAATTGCCCGGAAACAGAAGGAATAAGAGTTCTTAAAAAGCATGTGACTATCCAGGGCGATTCTACTAAGTGTATGTCAGACCCGGAGTATCAGATTGTTAGAAAGGAAGATACTCCAGTAAACTCTTTGTCAGGTGAATGCAAAGAAATTTTAAGGGAGATCTGTGGCATCCGTCCTGAACTTGCGAATAAGGTTACTTATAAGACTACAGAGAGAAATTTATCTTTAGTCTTGGAAATTCTTCGTATAAAGAGTTCGTGTAATGTGGACGCTATTATAGCTGGTGTCCCGGATTCTAAGCAGTTTATGTACAGAACTATGTCTATACTTGGAATGCCTATGGCTGGCATGGAGATTAGGCAAGAGTTTGAGTTTGAAGAATTAAAGCTCGAATGGATTACAAGAACTTTCTTTGGAATAGAAGATGATTATTATAATATGGAGTATGCTTTGAATCTTATATATTTTATGAGAGAACATTTTGAGTGGGACAAATATCTTATGAATATTCTTTATGAGCTTATACCTACTTTCGATTTTAATTGTACTCGGAGTAAGACAGCTGATGTCGATAACTATCTTAGAGATAGACAGATGTACATGAGTGATAGACTTCAGGAAAGACTCAATAACAATACTGATAAGATTAAAGAGCATTTTGGATTTTTAGTGTACAAAGCTTAGATTGGTAGTGCGAGTTTAGTAGATGAATGTTTGGAAGGAGACAAAATATTGGATCTAAAACGCAGTGAAGTTAGCTAAGAGTAGGAGATTTTGAACAGCTATGCAAACAAAAGTTAAGTAATATGACTGCACACGTAAGAACATAATGTGTGTGGATGCTATGACAGTTTCGTAATGGCTTTGAGTAAGGGCAGCAGATGTTTGCTACCTGCCTCGAAGAGTCAAAATGTTGAGATGATTTGTAGAAAGATTGAGAGGAGGAATTAGAGTATGTTATCAATAGAAGAATTTAAGAACAAGTTAAAGGGTATTAGAGAAAATATGACGCAGCGAGTAAGACAGTCAGAGCTTAATACATACAGGATACCTCAAGAGTATATTGGGCATTACGAAGGGCGGTTTGGAGAGTGTGATTATGATACCAGGGTGTATGAAATTGGGAATGAAGAAGGTTACCCTTATTTGCATTACATTGAAAACTCTGGATTAGCCCCGGTATTACCAGAAGGATACACATCTTGTTATAGGATATTCTCTGACTGTATGACATTAACATCCTTAGATTTGTCTATTTTTGATACATCGTAGGTTACAAGTATGAGGGAGATGTTTGCTGGCTGTGAGTCATTAACTAACTTGGATTTGTCTAATTTTGATACGTCTCAGGTTACGGATATGATGGGAATGTTTGCGAACTGTTTGACTTTAACTGAACTGGATTTGTCTAATTTTGATACATCTCAGGTTACGGATATGATGGATATGTTTGTGGACTGTTTGACTTTAACTGAGTTAGATTTATCGGGTTTCAATGTATCTAATGTTACTAATATGTCTTGGATGTTCTGTGGTTGTACATCGTTAATTAAATTAGGTATATCTGACTTTGATACTTCTAGTGTTACTGACATGTTTAGGATGTTTGCTGACTGTAAGTCTTTAACAACGTTAGATTTATCAAACTTTGACACATCGCAGGTTACTGATATGTCGGATATGTTCAAACACTGTGAGGCATTGGAAGCATTGAATTTGGCTAGTTTTGATACAAGACGAGTTATTAGTATGCCGGGTATATTTAGTGAGTGCAGTGCGTTGAAAACATTAGGCTTATCTAGCTTTGATATATACCAGGTTAGGGATATGACTTGGATGTTTGAAGGTTGCAGATCTCTAGTTGAGGTAAAATGTGATTTTTCTTGGGAGCATTATAGACGGTGAATATATATATATATATACTAAGATGATCGTAGAGGGTAATGACAAATAGCAAAGAATATTATCAATATTCTTTGTTATTTGTGTAAATACTAAAGCTCTATAGTACTTGGACTGTGCAGAGGAATTATGATGTTGGATAACTAAAGGAAAGATTAAGAGACAATTAGGCAAAGTGAGAGGAGGTCATTTGAATGGCAGTAAAGGTAAAAGTGGAGCCTGTAAAGTATGAGGTTGGTTGCGATTGTTGTAAAGCAGTACTTGAATACTTAGGGTGGGGTTAAAGATGCAGATGTGACTACAAAAACAGCAATAGTGTTCTTTCAGAGTGAGTTTGGAGATTTGCCAGACTATGCTGTTGAGGTCTTATACGAAATGATTCCGAGCTATGGGTACACTTTTCCAAAGCAGTTGTCGCATAAAGAGATGATAGATGATTATGCCAAGACAGTAAACCGAGGCATTGATACAAGCATGTATGCAAGGTTGTTAGAACACAAGGATGATATAGTGGCTAAGTGGTTATAAGAGAGGAGCGATTACAGTTAACCTCAAGGAGTTTATAGACTCTTTGGAATTATGTTAAAGTTTAAGAGAGGATGCAAGAGTATGTATACAGAACAGAATAGAGGTTTTACTATAATAACAAACTTTGGATGTGATTGTAATTGTAAGTATTGTATTACTAAGCACCATCCAATTCTACAAAATGCAGTAACAGATAAGAATAAAATAGATTGGGAGTATTTAGAAAAATGTATTTCTGAATCGGAGGCGCCAACTGTAAACTTATCAGGTGGTGGGGATCCGTTTTATAATTGGCAGGATAATATTGACTTTTATAATAGAGTATACGAGCTTGCTCATAAGTATAATAAGAAGTTGGATATACATACTCGTATTATTCCTGATGACATGGAGTTGGTAAAGAAGTTTAGGAAGATTGCTTTAAGCGTTGAAGCGTATGATACAAAAGCAATGGAACGATTAAAGAATATTCTTCCTGAAATTGAGAAAACAACAAAGTTAAGAGTTATCAATGTGCTGAATGAGAGAATGACTGTAGAAGATTGCCTTGGTTATATAAATAAAATGCATGACATTGGCGTAAAGCAGATTACATTCAGACAAATGTTTGGTAACAAAAATGCATACCAGAACTTCTTGAAAATCAAAGATTCTATTAACATTCCAGGTGTTATGTTCTTGCCAGATGGCGAATATCATCATTATTATTTCACAACTAACAATAAGCTTTATCCATATTTCTTTGGCTATACAGAGAATGATAGAAAAGTGTGGATGAAGAAATATGAGGAAATCGAACAGTATTGTGGTTGATCCATACTTAAACGATGATATGTGTATAGACCGATTGGTTGAAAATTGGAAGTTGCATAATGGAATAATTATTGCATTTGATTTTGACAATACAGTTTTTGATTATTACAACAAAGGTTATAAATACGACAAAGTAATATCTTTGTTGAGAGAATGTAAAAGTATGGGATGTACATTGATTCTTAGTACATGTTGTGACGAATCAAAATACGAGTTTATGGAGAATAAATGTATAGAGGTTGGAATTAATATTGATTACATAAATCAGTCTCCACCTTATATCCCTTTTACTGGCAATAAAATCTATTACAACATAATGCTTGACGATAGAGCTGGTTTGAGTGCTGCTTATAAAATTTTGTATGAAACAAAGGAGAGAATTAAAAATGAAACATTTTGAATTAGTAAAGGAATATGCTTATCCAAGTGGTAGTGTCTATGTACTTTATAACAAGGAGAAAGATTTCTATATTGAAACAACTTCAATGCAGGATGTAAATACAAAAGGAAAATCTCAAGAAATTATTATGACTGACGATGCAGATCTTATTAAGAAGAGTCTTGTTCCTTTTGAAGAAAAATGGCTGACAGCAATTAGTACGCAGTATGGATGTCCACAGCATTGTCAGTTCTGTTTAGTTCCAGAATTAGATTTTCATGGAAACTTATCAACGGAAGAGATGTGGGAACAGCTTGAGTTTGTATTTAATCAGCATCCACAGGTTACTAAGAGTGACAAGATTAAGGTTGGTTTTGCTCGTATGGGTGAGCCACAGTATAACTGGAAGAATATTTTACAGGTAATGAGAGACATGAAGACGTATCGTGAAGGATTCACATTCTTACCTTGCTATAACACAATTCTTCCGAAAGTAAAGATGTTTGGTAAGAATCCAGTTGATGTACTAAAAGAAGAAGTTATGTCTGTCAAAGAATATCTTGATGGATTTATGCACATTCAGATTTCTACAAACAGTACAAATGAGGACGAGAGAAAGTATTTATTTGGCGGTGCGGATGTTGTGACAATCGAAGAAATGAAGAGAGAATTTAATAATATGCCAAATAATAATAGACTCATTACTTTGAATTTTATTTGTGGAGCTGGTTGGGAACTTGATCCAAATAAATTATATGGTCTTGATCCGAATGTATTCTGTGTCAAGATTACACCGCTTAACACAACAGCTGCTACAAAAGAGCATGGTCTTGAAGATGCAATTCAGTGGAACTGGGAGAACATGAATAAGATTAAAGAAAGAGTAGAGAGCTGTGGTTTGAGGGTTGTTGTTGATGTAGCTGCAAAAGCTGAATTGCCACTTTGTTGTGGGAATTTAGTTCAGGATTACAAGAAAACAGTACAGTAAGGGTACCTAGGAGTAGTTGAGTATATTAGGTTTGATACTGTTTTACGTAGTGTGATAAGACTACTGATGTTGGTGAGTCAACTGTAAAGTTTAAGAGAGGAGAAGTTTATTTATGCAGAAAGATTTAAGTTACTATATGGGTTTACCATATACAAGAGTTATTGAAGAAAAGGATGACGAGTCAGGTCATTATTTCTATGGGTATATTAAGGAGCTACCAGGATGCCAGAGTACATCTGAGACAAGGGAAGAAATATTCTCGTCGTTGGATGAGGCAATGGAAGGTTGGTTAGAAGTAAAGCTTGAGAACAATGTCCCTATTCCTGAGCCAGATAAAGAGAGTGAGCGTGTTGCAGAGGTAAAGAGTTTATTTACGAAGATGCCAAGAAAAGACAAGATGAGAACCTTGTATCACCTTGCTGGGTATTTGGTTGAAAATCCTACAAGCTTGCGTAACTCTAAGATACGTGACATCTATATGCATGCTGCTGATTTGGTAAATGCCATGGATTATTTATCTTCTGAAGTTCTCAAGGAGTATACATATGTGGCTGTATTTACTCCGGAGGTTGGTGGGATGTTCTCAGTAAACTTTCCTGACTTGGAAGGTTGTTATACGTGTGGGGATGATAAGGAAGATGCTATCAAATCAGCTAAGGATGTGCTAGCTATGAGTATACTTGGGTATATTGAGGATGGCAAGGTACTACCTATGCCAGCAAAAGCTAGTGATATAGAGTGTACAGATGCTGAATCTAGAATGAAGATTACAGTTAATCTGAGAGAATTTGTAGAGTCAGCGTAATAAAGAGGAGTTAGGAAGACATGATAAATTTTGATAAAGTAAAATTGGTTTTATTTGATTTTGATGATACGCTTTGTATTCATCGAGACCATGGGAGTGGAGGTGATAGAGAGTATAACAGGGCTATGATTTTAGGCGACTGTGGTTGGTGGGATCGCCGGGGTTGTAAACCAAGTGTGTTTATGGGGAAATTTATGCAGTTGTGTGTAAATAGTGGTAAGCAGATGGGTTTAATATCAGTAGTGGAATTTAGCTGTGCAGCTGCTGTAAAACTTTCATGGGTAGAAGCTAATTATGGTTACGTTTTACGTGATTATTGTACTGGGAGCTTTGAAGGCAAGGTTCAGATAATACAAGCAATATTGGATAGTAGTGATTTACAGCCGGAAAATATGTTATTTATAGATGACTTATATACCAATCTTGCAGCTGTAGAAAAGCTAGGCGTACAGGTCTGCTCACCAATGGAAGTTATAAATTATGTGACACAGAGTTGATACTTGTAACTTTGGGTTTGTAATGGGAATAGAGGTATTACAGAAAGTATTAATCGTTTAACTAAAGATGTACTTAGGGATAACAAAGAATGGTACAACGTGAGCTTAATAAAAAGTTAATTATAGTGGAGGTTTAATTATGGCAGTACATGATGATTTAGGTAAGAGAATGAAAGAGTTTTATGAACAGGTGCCAAAGACTCATTTGGTTAGAAGAATGCCAGTTGCTTTAAGAATTAAGGGTAAGGATTTTCACACATTTACAAAAGGGTTCCAGAAGCCTTTTGATGAGCTTGTAATAAAGACAATGCAGGAGACAATGAAATATTTATGTGAGAATATTCAAGGTTGTGTCATTGGGTATACTCAGTCAAATGAGATCACTCTTATCTTGATTGATTATGAGAAGTTAACGTCAATAGCTTGGCTTAGCTATGAGGTTCAGAAGATGTGTAGTGTTGCAGCAAGTATGACAACATTTGCATTTAATAAGTTCTTTGCCAGGAACGTTAATGAATATTTTGAACATAGCCCTGGAGGGATAAGTGACGCTTTGCTGAGGTATAACAATAGCCTGAGTCGAGCAGTAGAGCAGGGTGCTATGTTTGATTGCGGGTGCTTCAACATTCCTAAAGAAGAAGTTACCAATTTGGTATACTGGAGACAGCTTGATGCTATGCATAATTCAGTGCAAATGGTGGGTTATGCTAATTTTTCTCAGAGGGAACTACAGAATAAGTCATGCAAGAAAATTAAGGAGATGTTAGTAACTCAGAGGGGGATTGACTGGGATGGCTTGCCTGCATATCAGAAGCAAGGAAGTTGCTGTGTGAGAAATAAAATTGTTCTTGGAAGGGGTGGATTTGAGATAACTATTTGTTTAAGAGATACTACAAAAACTATGAATGCGTGGATTATTGATAAGGATATTCCGGTCTTTGCTGGGGAAGGACGTGGGTATATAGAGAGACTCATTTATGTGGGTGAGTTTTGACTACGCCTTCATAAGTTGGTTGCTTATGGTGCTATCTGGAAAGTAATTAAATGACAATAAATAAGAAGTTAATTATAGTGGAGATATAATTATGTTTTGGTGGACGCATGGTATTTTTATTTTGATTCTTTTAATAACTATAATTTTAAAGGTAATAAGCGATCTCTCGTATGAGGTTAGCAATGCAGTCATAGATGGTATAGCTGATTTTGCGGATAATCTTTTTGATAATATGATTTTATGGCAGCAGTTAGCTTTTCTGGTGTGCTTGCTCCTTTTGTGTATTATTACATAATACTTATGATTAAGGATAGATATATGCTAAACATACTTATGATAGCCTATAAGGTAAAGAAATTGAGTTTGCTTAGTGAAGACTTGCAGGCTTTGGTAACTAAGCAAGTTGATGAGTATATGGAGCCTATCTGGGATAGTTATTCAACAGGCTTTAGTGTATGTATACTGTTCTTGGGTTTATTGGTATCGTTTTAGTTAGTAGTTTAATTGCTGCTCTGCGAAGGCTGATGGCACAGCCGTAACTTGGAGTACGACCTGTCAGAAACGAACTGGTCAGCTGATACCTTTCGGTAGCCGCCAAGAATCTCCTGCCTTTAAGTATGGGGAGTGTCAAGAATCAATGGTTGTATACAAGACTTGTTATTTTAACAAGAAGGGGGTGGTATATCAAAGTCAAAGGAAGAGGATTTTATACATAAACGGTGAAAATGCCTCCGTTAGCTTATGTTTGAAGGAGATTCAGATGAAATTTTTTATATCAGATTTACATTTTGGTTCAAATGAAATACTAATACGGGAAAACAGACCCTTCAGTAGTATGAAAAAATTTAAAAAATTTTGTATTAACTTATGGAATAAACAGGCGAAAAGAAAAGATGAAATATGGGTAGTAGGTGATTTTGTAAACTTTAATAAAAATAATGAATTATCGAAAGAAGAAATTGCTAAAATATTTAAACTAGCAAAAAAAATAAGAGCTAAAATAATTTTAATTATAGGGAATGGAGAAGACCGAGTAATTAATAAATATTTTAACAATGATTTTGAACAATTTAAAACCTTTTGCAAAAAACAAGGAATTCACGAAGTCTTACATGATGCTTATATAAAAGTACAAGACGAATATTTTTACTTAAACCATTTTCCTCATAAGTATCATAAGAATACAAATAACATGTTTGGGCACACACATAGAGTGACGGGAATATGGAAGCCCTATGGGCTTAATGTTGGATGTGACTTGAATCATTTTCAATTATTTTCAGAAAATGAAATACTAAGATTGCTTGAAATGAAAAGAAAATGGTGGGATAAAGACATTGACAATTTTTGCATGTAAAGAAAGGCGCGACAATGGAAACGACATCAATAATGTTTGATAACAAAAGTTTTTTAAGTAATTATTATGAATGTCCGGTACGTATTGGCTCTTATATTTACCCGAGTAGCGAAAACGCATATCATTCTTTTAAGTTTGATAATATATGGCTGCATCATCATATATGCGAGATCTTACAAAAAGTAACACCGGATGAAGCCAAACATTTTGTGCGTGAATTAAAAAAATATTACAAACCAGATTGGGAAAATTGTAAAAAAGACGCTATGTATATTGTTGTAAAGGAAAAGTTTAAACAAAATCTGAATTTGCGAGCAGCATTAATTTCAACTGGTGATGCTATTCTAGTTGAGGACACAACTACATGGCATGATAATTTTTGGGGGGATTGTACATGTCCTCAGTGTCAATATATAATGGGACAAAATAATTTAGGGAAGATTTTAATGAAAGTACGAAAAGAACTTCAGAACAATATATAGTATTGGTGCCTCCGGTGGCTGTGGACAGCCTAAGCGGCGCGGTCTGCTATGTGTAGTGTGACAGCTAGGTGAAAGCTCGCGTTTTGCGGAACGAATGAGAAAGCAAATAGATAATACATAATCATCGAAAGGAGAGACAACATGAGGAAGGTAATCGAAACAACAGCTATTATAGTAAGCAGCATTATAGGCGTAGTAATAGCATTTGTAATTGCAAGTTATGCCGGAAAGTCCGCAATGAATGACTTTAATGTAAGTTAGGTTGCTGTAAGGTAATTAAGCATTTGAGTGTGACAGTAAGTATTGTGTAGGAGAATGAGTTGTAATGAGAATAAACACTATTGAAGTTTTGGAAGCTAGTCTTGATACAGTTGAAGATGCGGTCAGGGAACTTCTGTTTGTACCTAAAGATTATTTATTACATCCACTTGGGCAGAAGTGTAAGATAGCAGTGAATAATGCAAATAAATGTGTTTATCTGGATAAGCCAGAGGAGGTTGAAGATATCTGTGACTATGTCCTAAGTGAAAAAGGTGAAGAGGTTGAGTGTACAGAAGAATCGTTGAAGACTATGACATCTGAATTCTACGTAGTCATGGGTTATAATGAGCAAGAGCATACAAGCTTGCTTGGTTTGTTCAGCTCAGAAGAAGCTGCTGCTGAGTGTGGTCAGGAACATTTAGATTGCGAGAATATAATAAGATTTGAAATTGAGAACCCTACGTTGGACGATTTTGGGCTTAAGTAGAGGGAGATAATTTATGAAGAGAAAGAAGTTGTTGTTAAATGACTGATGAAGAAAAGCGTAAAGTGATTTTAGAGTTGGCTGGTACATCAGAGAAAGTGGAGATACCTATGAGTAAGTATGATCGTGGGACTCAGACTTATTATGCAAATTCAGAGTTGGCAAGAGAAAAGATTCTGCAGCCGGTTGTGACTGTAGAAAAGAAAGAGGAGTCCTACGATGAAGTTATTCAGGAGTTCATGAAAAGGTTGCGTAAGTACTAGCATCTGAGAGTTGTAACATACTGAAAGTTGGGGTATAATCTATTTAGAATTGGAGGTGTGCTATGAATATGATAGATGGGCTTAATCTTTTGACTGATAATGAAGAATACGCATCTAAGATGGGTTCTGCTGTTACATGTAAGTTCAAGCGTGACTTCTATGAGCAAGTCCTAAATACCTTAGATAATAAAGATGTTGTGTTTCTATTGGGTCCACGTAAATGTGGAAAGACAGTTATGCTCAGACAGTTTGAGAGTGAGAATAGTGATGTCAGGTATGTAGACTTTAAAGCGATGGAAAGTTCAGATGCTAAAATTGATTTAGTGACAGAAGTTGTTAAGTCAGTGCTTGGTAGTAAGAAATGTTATTATTTGCTTGATGAAGTTACCTACATGTTTTTCCCAGATTCAGAAATTGCAAGAATAGCAGGAGCGTATACACAAGCAAAAGCTTTAGGCATTAAGATCCAGACTAAAGTAATATTTGCAGGGTCTCAGTCTGTAGCCCTCGAAGCCTGGGGTTACACAGCATTCTCGACGCAGGCTGCGTATATTAGGGTAAGTTTCTTAACTTATGCAGAGTGGCTGAGATATCTGGGGTTGTCCGATATAAATGAGGATACGTATTTACGATTTCTATTTAATGTGTCTGAGTTTTATGGGTTCAGTAGTTTGGAAGATTACTTAAAAGGTTGCTTAAATGAGACAGTAAATAGTAATGCTAACTCTCAGAATTATATCTTTGGTAATGATTGTGATTTGATTGATGAGTGTTTATTAAGTGATATCTTATATTTGATACTCTTTTCATTACATGATCACGTTTCTGCTATAAATTTCTTTAAACAAAATGCTTTAACGGATAAGGTATCTTATGTAGCCAGGCAGTTGAAGCTAAGTAATCCGTTAAGTCGACAGGATATTGCAGAGATGATTGCAAAATCGTGGCTTCGAAGGTATGATAATGTGCGAAGTGTAGATTTAGCTACTTTAAAGCAGGCGTTATTATTTCTGATACGTTGTGATTTAATTGTAGCAACACCAGTTATTTCAGATCTTGATACTAGAATAAACGTGAAATATAAATTGGAGAGAGATACTGGGTTTAAGACAAAACGAGAAGTTTTTAGTCAAGTGAATTATACAATAAAGTATCCTATGTTTTACGTTGCAGTTCTAAAGGAGATATTGAAGAGTAATTTAACTATGAAGTTAGAGAGTATTACTTTAGGTTCTATTGTAGAGTGTCATGTACGAGGGCTCTTACCTTGTACTGATTGTTTTGAGTATCGTGATTTCGAGAATAGGGAGATTGATTATATTGACAGGCGGAATGGTCTGGCTGTTGAGATTGCAACTTGGAACAAGAAAGATTCTGATGTGAACTTTGATATTCTGTCAGAGTGTGGGTATGATAAGATTCTTTTAACGAAGGATATACGAGAAAGTAGTGATATAACACGAATTCCATACTATGAATATATTTATAATCTTTCAGGCAGTTGTATTAAGCATTGATGATTAGAGAGTTAGGTTTATAAGCAGTTCAGTTATATAAGTAACAATGTAACTTAATATTTTATTTAATTTGAGACAGTGTGAGTTTTACACTGTCTTTTTGTATTGGAGGAAATATGGCATCGATATCAGAATTAAGAAAACAGATGGGAAGAGAAAAGGTAGTGGCAGTAACTGAAATTGATACTGCTACAGAGGTAAGCACTAATGAGGAAGTCTTTGAAAATGAGGAGGTAAAAGAATCAAATATAAATGAAGCAATTTTTCCAAAAGAAGAAGAGCCTGAAGTTTTAGTTCATTATGAGGGTGGTGTAGGAACTTTTGATTATAACCCTAAGCTTTGGAAAATAAAAGAGTTTGAGGGTGGACGCGGTGTACTCAAGTACATAGGTCCGGTAAACTGCCCTATTGATTTGCCAAAGGGTGTTACTTCTACAGCGTTTATGTTTGATAGCATCATCTTTGAGGAAGGAGCTTATCTTAGAGATTTTGATACTTCTGAGGTTACAACAATGGCATACATGTTTGCACGTGCTGAATTATGTCCGGGCTTTACACTTGGTGATAACTTTGACACCTCGAATGTTAAGCATATGACTGGAATGCTTGAGTCTGCTGTGCTGAATGATGAGTTCTCTTTAGGGGATAAGTTTGATACTTCTAAGTGTGAAAGCTTCAATAACTGGATGACTTCGTGTCGTATGAACAAATCATTTTCTATGGGCGATAAGTTTGTGATGACAGCTGCTAAGCAGGCAAGAGGTATGTTCATGGATTGTCGATTCTCTAGCGTCTTCAGATTTCCTGAGACATTCAAGGTCGATGGCATTGAGGGGAAAGAGAAAGAAGCTATGTTCAGACGTCAGCGTGGGCTTCAGGGTTTGATGGGGGTTGAAACTCCGGAGGAAGTTATTGCTGAGCATCAGGTTAGTTCTACCTAATCAATTGGGCTAGAAGTTTAAAATATGAGAGGAGTTGATAAGATTTGACATGTGAGTTGGTAAATGAGCTTCCTAACGGTGTAGTGCTCTTAGAGTCTAAAGGAACAGTCAAGACAAAAAGTAAACTATTTCGTGAAATCATAAATAAGGTAAGTTCATATATAATTGAAGCAGATTTAGTTGAGGTTGCTGTAGAAATCAATAATCATTATTGGTTATTGACTCAGGAGGAGGATTTTGAGCATCCAGATAAAGTACTCTCTGAGTTGGAGATGCACGCCGCAAACATTGTTAACACTGAATTCCTGGAGATTGAGGAGAAACATGAGGAATCCGTTCTTCATAAGATTAAGAGTGTTATTAACAAGTTTGTGAGTAAGAATGCTCCTCCTATTCCTGAACTTCGTCCAAAGTTAAAGTCTGTTGAAGAATCAGAGAATCTGAGTGTTAATATTGTTGACCTGGATAAAGAGCCTACAGAGGTTGAGGTGTCAGAGCAAAGACTGCCTAAAGATGAGGGTACAATAATGATTGATGCAATACAGAATTTAACTGATTCAGAGTAAGGTGGTGCAAGATGGGTTTATTTAAGAAAGCAAATGAGTATGAGACTTCAGTACCTAACAAGGAAGACTTGAGTGAGCAGGAGATTGTTGACCAGCTCATAAATTATATGTCTACACCAGACAAGGTAGCTATGGTAAATCGTGTTGAAAGAGGTGAGCTTTCTAAGGAAGCCTTTCAGGAGCAGGTGCTTAATTGGCTTAGTACAACTTATGACCTGGATGAGGATACAGTAGCGTGGATTTATGAAACTTATGCTAAGTTCCTTTGGGGTTACTATCGTATTGATGAGCTGATTGAGGATAAGGATATTTCAGATATCCGATTGCTTGGTCCGGACAGTGTCTTCTATAAGAAAAAAGGACAGCGTTATTTGTCTGATATTCACTTCTCAGATAAACATGACTACGACAGATTCATTGAGCGAATTATCATCAAGAATAAAATCAATGCTGGTACACAGAACGCGATTCAGCCGTTCATCGATAAGTCTAATCCTGATTGGAGGATGAGATTTAATCTTTCTACTGGGTATGTTATGGCGTCAGGAAATGCTATGGTTCATATCCGAAAACACTCAACAGTAAAGAGGCTATTTCAGGATTTAATTGAAGATGGGTTATTGACTCAGGAGGTTGTAGAAATTATCGAGAGAAAGATTGCTGCTGGCGAGTCTTTCCTATTATGTGGACCAAGTGGTTCGGGAAAGACAACTGTGTTAAATGCAATGATTGAAAAAATCCCACGGTCTAAAGCTATCTTCTGTGTACAGGAGTCTGAGGAGTTATTCACTAATGAGAATAGAGAGTTCTGTTCTTATATTATCAGGGTAGCTAAGGGAGAAGGTAAGGTGAATTATTCGCTTGATGTTATCGCTACAAATGGTCTCCTTGTAGACACGGATGTCTACATGATTGGTGAGATTAAGGGTAGTGAGGCGAGAGACTTCTTTACAGCTGCGTATACTGGTGCTCAGTGTATGGGCACGCTTCACGCCAATTCTGCCAGGGATGCGTTTAAGAGACTGGCGGATTTGATTAAGAGAACAACAGACTATACGACATCAGAGATTGAGTATATGCTGCGGACTCTTAAGAATGTAGTCTTCTTTAATAAGGAGAAGTATCAGCTTGAGGAATTTGTTGAGGCTGTATGGGATGAGGAGAAGAATGAGCTGGAATACAGGACAATCTTCTCCAGAAAGGGAGAGTGATTATGCAGTTTATTGTTATGCATTGGAACATTATATCAATCGTTCTCCACGTATGTATTCTGGGACTTATGCTTTATGGAAGTTATAGGGCATTTAATTATTTGGTAACTGGAAGAGTCCTACGTAGAAACCTTGAGGATTTGTATTCTAATCTAAGGGGTATGGCAATTGCGAGAGGAAAATCTGAGGCAGAGTTGCAGGCAATGTATGGAAACAGAGCAAAAATATCTTTTATTGATAAGTTTGATGAGGTTCTAAAGTATTCCGGAATTGCTTTCAAATATGAGTGGTTAACAACTGAGTTATGTGTTGTTATGCTCGTTGTATTTAATGCAGCCATGTTTGTAATCAGTTTGATTGCAAGTTCCTTCCTAATGGCAGTCATTTTGTGTTTGGGGTGTGACGGTTTATTTGCAATCTACATTGCTCGTAAGAGAAAAAAGAATTATGAGTCTGTAGAAAATGGACTGATTACATTTATTAATACAATTGATGCGTATTCAGCTACTACCTCAGATTTGATAACATTGTTAGAGCAGTCAGTTAATTCAGTGGATGGTGCATTCCGTGGTTACATTGTTCAGACTATTGATGATGCGAAGAATTACGGAGATTTGTCCCGTGCATTATCTACTTGTGAGGACAGGGTTGAGCATCCTTTCCTAAAGATGCTCATGCGTAACTTAAACATTGCTTCAAGAAATACTGCAAATTACAGTGAGATTATCAGAGGTTGTAGAAGCAGACTGCAAGAAGACTTAGCAAATACGCAGAAGACTAAAGCTATTTATAGTACACTACGAGGTCAGATGTTTACACTCCTAATTTTGGGTTTGCTAAGCATTTATGTTGCTGCAAGATTTATTGCAAATATTGGTGTGCTTGAGCTATTAGCCAAGATGCAGAAGAGCATTGTAGGTATGATCGCAATTATTTATATGCTTGCCATTCTTGCTGCTATTGTGTACTTTGCATTCATACGGCAGAACAGGAGGAAGTAAATGTTACAGAATATTTATATTTGGATAGTGCAGAACACTCAGTGGCTGAACATAGTAGTTCCTGGTGTTATCTGTTTATGCTACTTTCTTATGTTTTACTTTTATGTCTTTGATTCTGTGAGAAATGTATATGAAGTTGCAAGGGAAAGGGTGCGAAATCAGGTTGACTTGGTAATGACCAGAAATAAGACTGGTACATTCTCTTATGACGCACAGCAGGAAAGACTTGATAGACTTGGAGTTACTTATAGAACTAAAGGTAAGATTACACCTTTGGTCTATTTGTCCTATAAGTTTTTGATGGTTTTGCTCGGTGTACTCATAGGATTGTCAATTAACTTCTTGTTTGGAATTCTTATTGGAGTTGGTATGTGGGTCATACCAGACTTAATAAGTACTCAGCGAAATAAGAAGGACAATATAGAAATGCTGAGGAGTATTATGGATATGTATGATGTTATCTTATTACAGATGCCGTCCGGAGTTTCTATCACAAGAATCCTTCTGGATACATATCAGATTGTAAGTCACCCAAGATTAAAGAGTGCTCTCTTAGTTCTAACAGGTGACATTGTATATACAAATGACTTAAATGTTGCAATTGAAACTTTTAGTGGTAAGTTTCAGAACGAGAATATCCAGGAGTTTGTTGTATTGGTTAAACAGCTTGCAGAAACTGGAGCTGCTAAAGAAATGCTTGCTGATGTCAAGAGGCATATGAATACTCTTCAGTATGCTTACAATGATGCTGAGCGAAGGAATGCTCAGAAGATAGGGGATGTCATTACGGTGCTTTTGTTTATTGGCATTATAGCATTTATAGGTTCAGCTGCTCTCTTAGGTTTGGGAGATGCGAGTTCGTTATTTTCAATGTAAAGAAAGGCAGGAGATTTATATATTATGTTTAATTTATGGTTTAAGACAAAGATGGGAATGGATAAGATTAAGAATAAGGCTGTAAGCAAGAAGAAAAAGGGAATTGATGGCTTTGTTGTTTCAGTCATCATCATCATTATTGCAGTAGCTATCGGTCTTCTTTTCAGAGATCAGCTTGCTACGTGGTTCAAGGCAATGATGGGTAATTTAACAACTCAGTCCGGTAACTTGATGCAGAAGCCAACTCCATAATTATGACTTTTTGTAAGGAGGATTAGGATGAGCAAGTTCTTTAATAAAAAGATAGCGTCAGCTGGGCAACAGTCAGGTAAGAATAATAAGAGTTCTCTTCTATTTATGGGCTTGCTCGCTTAGCTGCCTTAAAGGCATACAGTGGTTAGTTGAGGTGATACCTAAATAATAGAGTGGATAGCTCTAAGATTGTAGGAGGAGTTTGGTGTGAGAAAGAAGTCAGGTGTTGATGGATTCGTTATAGCTATGGTTCTACTTCTCATTGGATTTGGAATATGTCTCCTATGTAAAGATGAAATAATTGTGTGGTTAACATCAATGTTTGGTACACTGTCTGATACTGCAGGTAATGTTTATAAGTAGGAGGATTTATGTTCAGAAAGAAGAAGGCTTTCAGTGATATGCTTGTGTGTATAATAACTCTGCTTGTTATGTTACTTGTCTTAAGGTATGCAATAAGTGTGTATCAAACCCTAGACAATGGACGTAAGAAGGAATCCATAGCAAGAGAGTATATGCTTGCTATGGAGTCTAAGGGTTATTTAACTCTGGCTGACCAGGCAGCTTTAATAGATGATCTTACTGCTTTGGGGGTAACGGGGTTGAGTTTCAGCGGGACAACTCTGGCTCCTGTGGGTTATGGTCAGCCTGTAGTTTTGTCTGTTACCGGTAAAATAAAGTCTGAGAAGATTACGGGTATGAACAGTGACTGGAGTTTTATGCGAGAGGATGAGTATGATTTCAAAATTTATTACAAGAGTACAGCGAAGTACTAAAAGAGCAAGTGCTTCAATGTTACCAGTTGCATTAATGTTTATTCTTATGATGATTGTTCTGTCAAACTATATGTACCGGCAGCAGATGTTACAGTATAACTATGAGAATATTGAGAATAGTCTTGTTGATTCTCTATTGGCAAGTAGTGTGGTTAACCTTACGGAACTTGCCAGGAATGGAGACATTGTAATAGATACGGCAACGTCTGGAGTTAGTACACAAAGTTGCTTTGACCGGTCCTATAAAATATTTAGGGACACATTAAAGAGTAACTTGCATTTATCAGATACATGGGAGTTTGATGGTACTAGGGATTTTAAGGGAGCTTTGGTTATAAATGAGTTCAGTGTGTATAACTATTATAAAATTCCTAATGGCTTCCAGATTGTGAGGATAACAAAGACAGAGGCAGGAATATCAAGTTATACGTATCCAGTCAATCAGAAAGCGTATGTCTATGCAAACGGAGTTAATAAAGAAATAACGCAGACAAGTGTATATTCTCAGATTACATTCAATGTTCATCTTATGGACAGGATAGATTGGATGGAGTCTTTAACAGATGCTATGATGACGGGGACTTATAGCTTGAGGAGACTTGTTGCTATAACAGATAGGTAGGTATGAAGGATGAGTAGAAAAGAAAAAAATAAAGTAGATGAATTGGAGCTTACTGGGAAGGAGCGTAAGAAAGGTCGCAAGGGTGCATTAGTGTGTCTCTATTGTGTAATTCTTACTGCTGTCCTCTACGCATTTCTCTTATATGTGGAGAAAGTTGTTCTGCGTGAGGAACAGGTAGCAGATGTCTACATTGCTTCTAAGGATATTGAGGAAGGAGTTCTTATAGATGAAGCAAATGCAGCTCAGTATTTTAATAAGGTGTCAAGAGCTTTGAGTATTCTTCCTAATGGTTACGTTACAGATTTGACTGTGTTGTATAACATGTTTACTACAAGAGATTATGTGGCTAAGGATGTGATAACTACAGCTGGGTTTACAAGTGAAGCTGATAAGACTGCTGATATAATAAATCCTGTTGAGATTTCTATAGCAACATCGTCGTTGGCTCAAGCAGTTGGTGGTATTCTACGTACAGGTGATTATATAAATATATGGTCTGTAACAGAGTCCAGCTTAAATGGTACTTCTGAGATTACAGCAGAACGTGTGTGTGAGCATGTCTATGTTTCTAAGGCATTCAACTCTAGCGGCGTTCAGCTTGTGCGTGGAGCAGATACAGAAGATAGTGCCGCTACAATTATAAGTATCATTATGAGCGAAGAAGATGAAGAGGATTTCAACGTAGCTCTGGCTCAGGGAACTATCCGGTTTGCATTGTGTATGTATGATGAGAGACAGGTTATAGATTCTGAGAAGGATAAGAAGAGTGAGCAAGAAACTTCTGATTCAGACATTGAGATTCCTACTGAGGAGACTGAGATTGGACCTGTGTACATGAGTATCCCTACGTATACAGAGGATCAGTTAAATTTCTGGAGAGAAGCTCAGTTTAATACAACTGGGTTCTATCAGGACGAGTTTGGAAATCTCATGTATTCTGATGATTACGATTTTTCAGAATACTACAATGAGTTGACGGGGGAGATTACTATAGGTGGCTATGTCTATTCGGCAGAGCTACGTGAGGATGGTACATGGTATATCCCGGCTTCAATTAATGCAGCGTTAGCTGAGTTGACTATAAATGATGGAGGGAGTTTAGGAGAATAGATTGATGACTACAAAGCTTATTGGTTTAATAAGCATTTGTATATTCTTTCAAATTTGTGTGAGTAAAGATAAGTTACAGGTGGTGCCGTGGAAGTTAGTTATTCTAAGTTTCATGGCATTATTTGGTTTATTTGTGTTTTCAAAGAATATCTACTTGGTATTCTTGTGTATGTTATTCGGAGCGTATACAGATAGTATAAGTGAACGAGTTTATTCGCTTGTGTCATATATAATTGGAGGATATGAAGTTGTAATATATTGTTTACATTTTCAAGAAACAAAGGTATTTCTTGTACCTTTGCTTATAACAATTCTGGTAATTGTTATTTATAGTTATGTCTTTGGATTACTTGGGCAGGGTGATGCAGATATTTTGATTGCGTGTGCAATTATGTTTGCAAGCATAGGAGTCTCTCCTATTGATTTTGTATTGTTTATGAATATCCTAGCATCTGCTGTGTTTCTAGTGATACAGAGCATAAGGTCAGTCAGAATGCGAAAGTTTCTACGGCAGGGAGCTTTTGTTCCATCACTGTTGGTTGCATTCTGTGTGATATTTGTTATTAGTCATTTTTAGAATGGAGGAATTGCATATGCTTACAGTTAATGATGTAAAGTATGACCCAAGATTTAGAAGAGGACAGGTTGTAAAGTTAGCTCCTCAGTTAATCTACAGAGGTAAGGATAATTTAGATTACCACGGTAAGAAAGCAGTTATTGAACAAGTGTTTCCTTGGGTTGTTCTTGTTAGATTAAAGAACGGAAGAAAGCTTACTATAAATAAGAATGACTTTTTTGGTCTGAATAAGAAAGCAGTATTTGTGGAGGATAAACCGTGGGATTATAAATAGTTGTTGAGCGTGATAAGGGAAAACTTGAGAGTGCTTTAGAAGAAACAAGAGTTAAACGTAATGAGTTTCGATCGGCGATTTCTAAATGCAGTAAACGCTTAATTATTTTGAGTCTGCTTTCAGTAATTGGTTCAACATTAGTTTCTTGTGGTATTGGTATTTTGAGAGGTAATTGGGGGGGTGGAATAGTCATTGTTGTTTTGCAGGAGTGTCCAAGAAAAAGGATTCACATGGGAATGGTGATTAAGAACAGGGGCACGTCTTGTGTGGGTGTTCGTAAAACGGGTACTACATTAACTCGTGTGTTCACTGTTATGGGTACATTATAATTTAAGGGAGCCGCGGTAAAGATAGGGGTTAAAAGACAATTTAGAAGAAAAGGAGAATTAAAAATTATGAATGGATTAGGTATATTAGCAGTAGCAGGTGGTATTTTAGCAGTGTTTGCTTTATTTGGATTAGTGTTCTACATAATAGGAGCAATTGCAATTTCAAAGGCGTTGAAGGTGGTGGAGTATAAGTATCCTTGGTTCGCTTGGTTTCCAGTATTAAACATTTTCGCATTATCGGATGCAGCTTTTGACGATGATGAAAATGCAAAGAATATTCTCTTTAACAAAGTTAGTATTCCAAAAGAGATTGCTAAGTTTTGGTTTATTTTGTATGTAGTCTTAATGGCTATCCCAAAGGTTGGTAGTTATCTTGCTATGATAGTAATGATACTTGTTATGGGTCCAGCTTATGCTTTACTTTATGCAAAGATTGAGCAGAAGACCATAGAAGATACAAGAGTGCTTGGGTATGTTTCTGCATTTATTCCTGTTATACCTGTCTTCAAATGGCTGGGTATAAAACTTCATAAAGAAGTTTAGTGAAACTTGAATAATTGTGTCAATAGCTGATGTCTGAATGCTGTTGTGTTGGCGTCAGTTATTGCACAATCCATAATATGTAAGCATTAACTAATTATAGAAAGGATAACAAGTTTATGGTGATTAAAGCAGCGTGTATAAAGTGGGATACAGATGGTGTATCGTTCTTGAGTCGTAAGTGAGGTGTCCTATGAAGGTGTGTGTGTTACTGGGCATAGACCTGGTAAGTTATATGGTTATGATTTAACAGTCCCTAATTGGTTAGCATTAAAGGAAAAATTTAAAAGTCTTTTAGTTGAGTTAGAATGTGATGAGGCAATTACTGGTATGGCGTTAGGTGTAGATACTGTGTTTGCTTTAGCAGCTCTTGAGCTTAAAAGTGAAGGTAGAAATATTAAATTACATTGTGCTATCCCATGTAGGAATTACTCGTGTAAATGGTTGGATACGAGTATTAGACAATATAATGATATTTTGTCTAAGGCAGATGTTGTTACTCTAGTTTCTGGTTCTGAGTATAAACCGTATTTGCTCCAGAAAAGAAATGAGTATATGGTGGATTTAGCAGATAAGGTTATTGCAGTCTGGGATGGTTCGAGTGGAGGTACTGCTAACTGTGTGAGGTATGCAAAAAGTAGAGACAAAGAAATAATTCGATTGCCGGTTTAAGAAAGGAGATAGTTATGGATAACAAACCAAAGAGTCCATGTGTTGGTTGTAAGTATTTTGATACATGTGGAGATTTAAAGAGAACGAAACCTTGTTCTGGGAGAGAGCCTAAGCAGTAACTACAAAATATTATTTTAATACAGGAGGTCTTTAGTGTGAGTAACACAGAGAAGCTTTATCAGGAGAAAGAGGTTTATGGTAACGATGGAATGTACCGTATTTTTAGTGTGTTGAGGCTATGCTTGAAGAGAGAGATGTATACCGAGAAATTGGCATAGCTTAAAATATAATTTGAAAGCTATAGGTGTAGAAGAATATAATCCATTGGAGATCTGTAAGAAGACGGGAGGAAGTATGGTGCATGACTATTGTTGGATGTCATTTGAGGAGGCGTAGGAGATGAGTTCTGATAGAAGTAGTATCTATAGTAGTGGTGTGCAACAGAAGTTTTATGATGAGCAGGAAGACAGTTGGTATAAAGTTCTGCTGGCTAAAGACATAAATAGTGAGTATGAGGGTATAGAAATAGTCTATAGAAAATATCATATATAATTGAAGAGGTTAATATCTAAAAGGGTTAAGTCTGAGATAACAAACTAAATATTTGAGAGATAATAAAAGGCATGTCTGGTCTATCGCTATGCATGTCTTTTTATTATATAACTATTTTAAAATGCATGGGTTTACTGTGGGTGGTACAGAGAAAATATAGCAGGAGTATGGATATGCTATAAATAAGGTAAAGGTAAAAGTGAGATTTGGAATGTAGTTATAGGAGGAAAATTGAATGAAGAAGACATTAATAGTTAGCGTATTTACAGGTTGTGGCAAAACATATCTTACAGAGCATCAGGAGGAATATGGTTATACGATATGTGATAGTGATAGTTCCTCTTATGAGAAATCAAGTGGGTGGGAAAGAAGGTATGTCGCTGATATACTGAGAAAATCAAAATCAGGTAAGTATGATTTTGTGTTTGTATGTCAAACAGAATCAGTTATTGATGAAATGGATAGACAAGGTGTACCTTATGTAATTGTTGAGCCAGATAATATTATTTGGAGTTATGGGGTTGAGTCCAAAGAACGAGCAAATGAACGTAAATTGATCAAGCAACAATGGATGGGAAGGCTTGTTCTAAGAGATAATAGCCATATTAAGAATTTTGAAAAGTGGTTTTCTCATATTAAAGAAATATATGATGAGAGAACGAGTTTAGATTTTATCAATAATCATAAGCAGGTAGCTTTCTTTACGTTAAAGCAAGATCAATATCTTTCTGATATTATTAAGGACTTGTATTGGAAGAAAGAGCGTCATTGTGACATTTATACAAGTTGTGATGATGATAGCAATAGTGTAGAAAGTGTTAAAGTTAGAGATGAACAACAAGAAGTTAAGAGTGATTCGGTAGAAGAGTTTGCAAAGAAATTACATGATATAAGGGGAGATAAGTAAGGTGGGATTGCATGGAAAGATTGAATCAGATTTTGTAAAAGAAGGGCAATGGAATCTAAATACAGATACAGGTATTGAGATTCTTGCTGGTGTTACTGTTTCAGATGGTGAATGTAAGACTTATACCCTAACGTATAAGTCTTACGCCCATGGTATTGTTAATGCTAAGTGTAATGTAAAAGGTAAAGAATATTTCTTGCGTAGTTTGATTACTAGCTCTTGCTTTAGGCATGCTCCCGAATATCTAGAGCTACAGGTGATTCAGTGTAAGGTAACAGAGTCTATGGCACAGGCAGCAATGTCAGACTACGGTGTTAATTTCCCACAGATAGTGAGTCTGTCTCTTGGAGAAAGTGCAAGTAACGATGCTGTTAGGCAATTATGTGCAACTGCGAAAGCAAGATATGAGAAGTTGATTCGTTTAGGGTATAAGGATACATTGTCCTATAATAAAGATGTCAGTATTAGCAGTTTTAAGTTAGGTATTATGCCGCGCAGACTTGTTATCATTAATGCTGCTGATGTTCTTTTTGAGAGAAACGATGAGGAAATTGTTAATAATCTGGCTTATCTTTGCAAGATTGGCAGGGCTGTTGGCATTCATATTATTTACGTTTTCGACAGTTTTGATAGTATAACTGGAGATATGACAATGAATGGTTTATTCAATCAGTGCTCGTTACGGTTTAGCTTATGCAGCGATGTGGAGGTTGAGTGTAAAGGCGCTGCTGATGAGACTTCAGTGTTATGTAATATGCCTCTTTGGGGGCTAAGAATGTGAGAGATCTGGCTAAGAGTATGTGGAAGTTATTAGAATTCGATAATTTAAGTATTTAAGATGGTGGTAGAATGAAACCACACCCATTATAGATATTAAGGTGGTGTGGTTTCTAGGTTTGTAAATCAGTGTAAGCTTTAAATACATTTAATGTTTAATTTACAAACTCCTGGTCACCAAGGCTTTCTTGCATACTCTAGTGTACTTTTAATTCTATTGTTACGAGATATCTCTTGGATTTCATTAGAGTAGTAATTTGGCAGATGGGAGTCATCATAAGTACAATGATAATAAAGATTATCAACAAATGCAGTATTTGATATAGTATCTATCATAGTTATATCAGTGGAGTTTAAGACATGTTGTGATAGTGTCTAAAGGGAATGTAAGTATGATGCTAGAATGGGTGAGGAAGAAAAGTTTTTGAAATTATCTTTCATATTATATACATAATAGTACGAAAGGAGCTTTTATATGAAAAAGCTTATAGCAGAACAGTTTGGTTATGATTTAGAGACAGTTGAAGATGTTATCAAAGTACTAATGAAAATGCCAAAGGGTTACACCCTTCACCCGCTTGGGCAGAAATGCCAACTGGGATTAGATCATAGGTATGAATGCGTATATCTCGAAGATCCTAATTTGCTTGGTGAATATACTTATAATGCTATAGAGGAAGCCAAAGACTGCGGTTATCCGGTCGAGATAGATGTGCCAGATGAAAAACTAGAGACATATCAGAATCAGGTATATGTTGTCATGGGGTACTCAGATGTCCGTCAAAACGGAAATTACGAAGGGACACTTCAGGGCGTTTTCAGTACTCAGGAGTTAGCTGAGGAATGCGGAAAAGAACTCGTTGAGACAGAGGTAATCAGATATTATGAAATTGAATGTCCTCTTGTGGACGAGTTTGGCTTTAAGTAAAAGTGATATTATGCGGTAAGTCTCTGAAATGAGGTATGGAGAGTCTGAGCAGACGGATAATGAGTTGGCATCGCGGTTCGAAACCGGCCGTTGGCTCTGAATAGGAACGACAGCGTAAGCTTCTGCAATGGGAAACCCCCAGCTTTGTTGCAAGGTTTGAATCCTTGCCTGCACTTACATAATGAAAATAGCGTTTTAACTGAAATATAATTTAAGCTAAATGTTCTTTTTCTCTTTCGTTTTTAGAAAAAGAAAAAAGAATATTTTTAGAAAGGATATGAAGATGAAGATAATCATTATACAAGGAATGACTTGTTTAGGAAAAAGCACTCTATGTAAGCAACTGGAAAAAGACCTTTCAAATTGTAAACACTTTTCTTTAGATGAGTACAAAGAGAATATGTGGGACAAGTTCGGGTTTGATTCTGTTAAACAAAGAGACCATCAAAGTGAACTCGCAAGAGAGTTATTTTACAGTGATATAAATGGAGCTGTAAGAGAAACATTGTATGATTATATTTTAATTGATTACGCTTTTACTAACAGATACTGGAATGAGCTTTTAGAGAATTTGGCAAATTGGAATGGAATAATAAAAACCATTTACTTAAGACCTATTAATTTGCAGGAACATAAAAAGATATGGGAAGTTCGCAGCAGAGATTTTTCTGTTAGACATGCAGGACATGGAGCAACACATTATCATGATGGCGTAGGCGTTGATTATATAAATAAATATGATACCAAAGTATTTGAAGAAATGCCTACCATCAATAAAACGTTAAAAGTTGATATTTCTTTTAATCCGTATTTAAGGAGTGTGTCATACGACGCTATTATAGATTTTATTAAAAACGTTTCAGCTATTTGAAAGAGCACTGCATTTGCTGCAAGGTTTCAAACCTTGCAACATAATAAAAATAGTGATTTAACTGAAATAATTTAAATTAAATTAGTCCGCTTTTACATGAAAAAGAAAAGAGGGTAGTTATTGACTTAGAAATGTAGAGAAAGTATAATGTAGAGTATCCTTTAATTAAACGAGGAGTATATTATGCTGCTGAATTACTGGCACAGCAGTTAGCTAATAATGCGTATGGTAATTTGGTCCCTGTGTACTCTATTTGGATTAGTCGGTTTGGAGTAAAGAAAGAATTGCAGAATACAGTAACACGATTTAGGATGAGTGCTAAGAATAGTAATAATGTAGATGTATCTGATTTAGAGAAGTTGAGCAGGTTGATAAATATCGACTTGATTACATTGAGTCCGGATTATGATTGGGATACTGATGATGACGCTCAGGTAAAATTTCTACAGGCAATATTCCAAAATAGATTTGAGAGCAAAGAATTTAATCCTTATGTGGAGGTGACAGATAATATGGTAAATGAAATCTATGATATCAAGACAAAAGAGGATGAATACCGGCATGAGCTTGAACTTGAGAGGGATGAGGGCTTACGAGCAGGACGAGAGGAAGGAGCGTTGCTACAGCTTATCTCTATGGTGTTAAAGCAACAGGAGAGAGGAAGAAATATTAGTGAAATTGCGGATCGGTTAGATGTGGAGTTTGGTATAGTAGATAAAATTGTAAAGATTTCTCGGACTTTAAATACACAGGATCCTGAACAGGTACTTGTAGTATATATGCAAGAGGAGTAGAGGGTATAAGAAGTTAATAGGAGGACTAGGAAACGATAAAGCAGATGATGACGGCTGTTATCATTGCATTAGGTTTTATTACAGCAGTTACATAATGTGGCTGTTTAAGAAATTTGAGTGTTCCGTAGTATGTTGAGCAGAACCTATTAGTGGTTGACAAGCTTGGGGAGAGTAAAGAGCTTACAGATAAGTCAGTCGCACAGGTGTACGCATACGCATGCAACTACAGCTGACTGGCCAAGTAGTCAGCCTGCGTGGCAGATGGGTTTGAAAATGGATAGAAATCAACAAGGAGGATTAAGTTATGGTAAAGAGAGAATTAGTAAAGGGAACAATGCTGACAGCGTTGGCAGCATTAGGCATTAGTATGAATTTAAGCTCAGGTGAGTTTGAGGTTACTGCTTATGCAGCAGATAATCCGGCAGTAGTATCTGCGGTGGGTAGCTCGGAGGAGACATTAAGAGTAATGCATGATACTTATTCCCGGGAAGAGGAACCAGGAGACGATGAACTAAGTATGGAGCAGTATATTGCTAGTCTTACTACGACAGCTGACGCTGGTGAATGGCGTATCGAGGACGGTGTTCCGTACTGGTATGAGAACGGCGTGAAGCAGGGGACAGAAGGACGTGGAAAGGAAATCTATGACCCGGGTTCTAATGCCTGGTACTGGCTCGATGCTGTTGATGGTGGCAGGATGGCAGTCTCAAAGGATGTGTATCAGGAGTCAGCAGCAGGACAGTGGGGTGCTATGGAAAGTGAGAGTGGTGAAAGGACAGGTAAGTGGGTCCGCTACGATGCAGACGGACACATGGTAAAGGGCTGGGACACAAACGAGAATGGAATATATTATTTTGACACTGTTTATGGAACGATGGCTAGGGGCGACGTAGATATTGATGGAGTTCATTATTACTTTAACAAAGATACAGGAGTGCTTGAATCAGGAGCTATCGTAGACGATGATGGAAGAGATTTATATGTAGACGGCTGGCACACGGTGGGCGGCACAGAGTATTGGTATGAGGGCGGCATACGTCAGGGTGTCAAGTATAATGCGGACGGAAGCCTTGACACGTCCTACCGTGGAAAGGAAATCTATGACCCGGGTTCGAACGCATGGTACTGGCTTGACTGTGTACAGAACGGTGCAAAGGCAGTTTCCAAGGACGTGTACCAGGAATCCAAGGCAGATGACGAGGGGAATATTGGCAAGTGGGTCCGCTATGATGCAGACGGACACATGGTAAAGGGCTGGCAGACAACCGAAGCCGGCACGTACTTCTTCGACTACACCTACGGAACCATGGCAAAGGGTGCTAAGGTAATTGACGGTGTATTATATCACTTTGATGAGACAACAGGCATCCTGTTAAGCAAGGAAGATCACGTACATAATTACACAGCAGCAGTGACGAAGGAAGCCACCTGTGCAGAAGAAGGTGTAACTACATACACCTGCTACTGTGGTCACGGCTACACAGAGCCTATTGCTAAGACAGCACACAGCTTCGGGGAGTATGTCTACAACAACGATGCTACAACAGAGGCTGACGGCACCAAGACGAGAACCTGCTCCGTATGCGGCACAAGCGAGACAGTGACAGCCGAAGGAACCAAGAAGGCACTGCCTAGCTGGTATGATGAGCACCCGGATATCCCGCTTAATCAGACTAGGGGATGTCAGGATGATGGGTCGCTGGAGGCGTACTGGATTAGTGGGCAGTTTGACTGGAATGGTGCATCTATGGGAAGTGATGCATTTGGTTATAGTACAACCTACGGTTTTATAGGCAAATATTTAGAGGGTGATATATTTTATGGTCACATCTACTAATAGTAATATGGTATAGTGTGAATAATCAAATATATTTATGTTATTTAAGACGTATGTAAAAGTTGCATACGTCTTTTTGTATGTAGAAATTTGTAAGGAGGAAATACCATATATAAATGGTAACAAAGATTATTATACAATTAAATTACAGGAGGTTTACTATGAGTGGTGAGGAAAAGTATTATGAGGTAAAAGAGGTTTGTGGTAACAGTAGAATGTATTTTTATCAAGCGATATGTTGAGGGGACTGGAGAGTTGAGAACAATTGAGACTCATTTACCGGGCGATCAGATTAAGGAGTGCAGAGTGTTTCGTAATGGACGTTTGTATTCCAGTGCAGTTACATATCCGGGACAGACTATGCTGCTGCACAAGCTTAGATATGGAGAGCATGGGAACGTTGAGTCGTCTTCGGTATATGAGAGCGACAAGGTCTACACTACGTATTTTGATGAGACCGGTAATGTAAAGAGTACAGAAGTCAGTGACAAATCAACTACATAAGCAGTAGATAATTCCAGTCGTATCAGCTATACTATAATAGTAATAAAATAAATCTTAAAGGAGGCTATTATGGCTGAGTGGGCTGGAACATGGAAATCCGGACCTGTAAGAAATATACCTTGCAAGTGTGGAAATCCTAAAGGTGCTATCGAGCGTACTTATGTTTTTGATGCAGAGGATCTTGATGCAACAAAACATGACGGTGAAGTAAGGACAGAGATTGAATATGTATGTCCTGGATGTAAAGCTGCTTATGGGAGATAATTTGTAAATTACATGGTGGCTAAGTGTGTAAAAGGGGGTATGTATAAGTTAAGGTGTATGTACCTCCTTTACGATTGTAAGTATGATTTAATGTAGTAGGAAAGCGTTATAGTCAGCTTTATATAGATCTTTTATTATATAAAAACAAGAATGGGTAAGGAATATTACGTAAAGTTTAGGATAAGAGGATGGGTCAGCCATGCAGGGGTAAGGCTTTGGGTATAAATCTTGTAGCTACTGTAGCTTTATACAGCTTCTGTGAAAGGTGGTAGATTAAAGATATGAGTTGTAATAAAGAGACGATGGCTTGCGTTAACAATTAAATAACTTTTATATTTAGGGCGTATGTAAATTTAGCATACGTCTTTTATATTTCAAAATTATGTGGAAATGTCAACTCATATTTTATAAGGTGGCATATTAATGACTGTTTATAATTAGGTGGTAACTCAGCTTATACTACAAAGTGAATTAGAGGAGAATAAAATGAATATTGAAGTAAACAATAAAAGAAGTTATTTAGGAAAAGATATTAAAGCGTGGTGTATGAGTGAAACAGAAGATACTAACGCATTGGAAATCAAACGGAAATATTACTCAGATGATGTTGAATTTAAACCAAGTGATAAAGTGTATTATTTTGTTGATTATGTAAGTGCAACGGAATCATGTAAAGAATGTGGAAGTCTTAATATGTGTGGATGCCGCTTGTATCGTGACTTAGAAAAATCGCCAAGAAAAGAGAAAAGAAAGGTACAAGATAAGGTAGCTCATGATGACTACTGGGCAGAAAAGTTTTATAACGATTATTTATAGTAAAAGGGAAAATTTAATTAAACGAAAATAAAAATACATCATATAGAAATTGGATGTAAAATCAATGGCAGATGTTAAGACTTTTTGTGATGGATTTAAAATGGAAACACTCGTATGGACAAAATAAACGAAAGAGAAGAATTTTGTTATAATGGGTATGCATTGTTTTATGATGAGAGGAGTTAGTGTGAAAAATATTATTATCATGGGAGTTGGGCGTGCAGGTAAATCAACATTAAGTAAAATGATAAAAGACTTATATCCACAATATGATGTTGTACATGCTGATGCTATTAAATGGGGTATAATAAGTGCACAAGGTAAAGAACCGGAGTTTCGTAAAGATATTAGAAAACAGATGGAGTGGGAAAAATCTAGGTTTTTCCAAAATGTTTTGATTGAAGTGTTTGCACATAATGTAATTCATAAACATACGCCTTTAATACTTGATACAGGACAACTTTATCTTGAAACTCTGTTAGCTCACCCTAAGTATAATCTTATTAAAGAGAGTACAGACGTTATTGTTTTAGGAATCGGTGAAAGAACAAGTTTACAACGAGTACAATTGTGTGAGGAGTATGATACAAAAGCAGATTGGACTTATAATTTATCAAGCGAAAAGCTTTTAGATTATGCTGTTGACTGGACAAACCAGGATTTGAAACGAATTGAAGAATGTAAATATTATGGTATCCCGTATTATGATACATCAGTTGACAGGGTACATGTATTAAGTAGGATATGTCAGAGCCTTAGTGATGGAGTATTGAAATAAGGTAGAGAGTTTATGTTTATGGTTGAAGTAGTAAGATTAATAGCAATGAAGGTGTGTGTATAAATCAGAATATGTACGGCTTTTATGCCTGAGTAACAGGGGACGTATAACTTTGGGACTGTAGGTTGTTAATACTTAAATTATGAAATAGAGTAAGCAAGACTACTTCACTGAAGAGAATATGAATTGTTACAGAATTTGAGTAAAGACAGCGTTTAAGAAGATTAATTTAGTTTACTCATGACAGCTTATTGTGGTATAATGGGAGGAAATATGAGAAGAGGGATACACATGAAGAAAGATAGTGCATTTATTACACAGGCAATGCTGTCGTCTTATCTCGAAGTTGATAAGAAGGATTATCTGGAATTGATTTTACCGTTCGTAGGTAAATGCCTACCACAACGCGTAGGTGATAAGGTGAATATTGAAGTTTTACAGTCAGAGTTAGGTAGGAATTATGGCTTACCTAATATTCCAGTTCAAGTTCTAAAACGTTTATTAAACAAGCTGTGCAAACAGAAGAATAAAGCTTTTGTGAGTAAGTCTAATAATGAGTACACTGTAAATAAGCCTTATGTTTCTAAAGATTTTGACTCTCGTGCCTCGAGAATCTCACAAGCTATAAGTGCTGTTTTAAACAAAATGCAGTGTTTTATGAAAGACAAGCAATTTGGAGCAAATAACAACATTGATACTCTGCGAGGTTATTTATCTGTATTTTTAGATACGTATAACTATGCAGTGTATGATAATATTGATAGTTTGAATGCAGTCCTATTAGAACGTAAGGCGGAGTCTAACTATTATGTAGCACAGTTTATACTAAGTGAGTATGAAAGTGATTCAGCGGAGTATAAACATATTTTAGAAATTGTTAAGGGTTCACTTATAGCAAAGGCTATTTATTATTTTATGGATACAGAATCCGCAAGTTACAATCTTAAAATTAAGGGAACAAAGTTTGTACTGGATACTAGGGTACTTATCAATGCTTTAGGATTAGATCTGAAACAGGAGAAGATTGCTACACGCGAGTTGTTAAATCTGATTATTAGTAATGGTGGAACTTTGGTTACTTATGACTATTATGTAGACGAATTAAGAGGTATATTGAAGAAATATGATAAGTGTCCTGAAGCAAGACTAACACTAAGCTTAAGTAATTTGATTGGTAAAAGATTTTCGACATATGATATTGATGCATATATAGATACATTAGAAAAACGGCTTGCCGAATTGAAAATCAGTGTTATTTCTTTTACGTATTGTGGAGAAAACGAAGTTGTTCCTAAATGGTGTGTTAATTCAGGAGAACTGAGGGATGCATTGAATAAGGGATTAGATTATAGATCAAGAGTTGATAGTGAATATGCAGATGCGCTTATCAGAGATTCAGATACCATAGAGTCTGTAGCTTATATGCGAGGACCTATGCGGAAGTGTTCAGTTTTTGATTGCACTGTTATTTTCGTTACAAGCAATGCTGAGTTATGTAATGTTATCTATGAATTGTATAAAGATTTGAGGTTTAAGAAGGGAGAAGTGAACTTTGCAATAACGGATTTTGATTTGACTTCAATCTTATGGTTGTCTACATTTGGTACAACAAGTAACCTTCCTGAGATTAAGTTGATTGAGCATGCTTATAGTGCATGTGCGCCATCCCTTGAGGTGCTTAATGCTTTTATGGATAAAGTTAAAGATATGGAAGATGCTGGTGAGATAAATCACGATACAGCACTGCTTCTGAGAGTACGTCATTCTACGCCTGAAGATCTGACAAAGGTAACCTGCAATGATTCGTCTCGTGTTGATTCTAGTACCGTCCTGTCTGTTCTTCAGATGGGCGATAAGAGGATAGAAGAAAACATAAAGGACAGAGTTAAGAAAGAGGTTACTAAGGAAGTTGTCGATACTTTTAAAGCTGATAGAGAAGAGTTGGATGAAGCAAGAAAAGAGCTAGCTGTGACGACTAAGATCTTAAGTGATAAAGAAGAAGCATTAGAAGCAGAGAGAGTTGTAGTGCAGATACAGCAGAGAGCTGCCTCTGTGAGTATGAGTAAATTGAATAAACTTAAAGAAGATACAGAGTTTATTAAACAGGAGATTCTGAGTAAGAAGCAAAAACTTTATGAGGATAGACAAAAGTTAGAGTCTGAGAAAATGAAAGTAAAAAAGGAGAAGGCACAATTAAAACTTTTCCGTGAAAGTGTTGTAGCTCAGGCAAAGAAGGAAGCTAGGTTATCACAAATCATAATAGTAAGTATACTTTATCTCACTGCTATCTTAAGTTGTATTGCTGTGGGTGTGTTATTTGCTAGATGTACCTGGCAGATAACAAAACTAAGCGATTTGTCTGTAAAGACTGCTCAGTTAATAGTAGGAGTTATTTCTGTTGCATGTACAATCTTGTCTATTGTATCTGTTTTTACATGGATGAAAAGTATTATTGTTAAGACAGGCAATAAGGTTAACGCATGGAGGTACTCTAGGTATATGAGAAAGTATAAGGATATGTTCATACCGTGAGAATTTTGTATAGATATGGAAGTGTAAAGATTAGAGTTACTGGAAGATTGAGAAAATAGAAGGAATTAAGAGGTGGTTATAACATAGGGCATTGAGTTCAAGAAAGTCAAGATTGGTTATATAAACTAAATACAGATAAGGTATCTATATGGAAGTTAATTTTTGTGGACATTGCAGCTGGCGATTTCAGTTCATTAAATAAGTTGTACAATGAATATTCTGAACGGAGATAGAGGAATAGATAAAGGAGCTAAATACATACTTTGTAGAAAGACGTGTGGAAATAGAATACACATGTCTTTTTAGTTTGCGCGCCATGGGCGCGCTCTAACGGGTGAAAGTCCCGAACACGCCCAGATA
>OGUD01000080.1_pt1 | contig 95545 bp, 93 predicted proteins | sample 1573671 | NCBI WGS metagenome assembly OGUD01 (sample SAMEA2582065, study PRJEB24529) | metagenome | biome: Human gut stool | place: China | collected 2011 | reverse complement strand
TTAGTAATATATCCTTCTAATGTAATCATAGCATGTACTTTATACCCCAAATAGACTTCTTTTTTTGATGGACATCTACCATAATCAGCTCCATACGCACGAAAACAACGACTATATCTTGCTCTTCCAAATTTACAAACTTCAAGTGGAAAACTATCGACTATAAAATATTTATTTAATGGTATATTAAATACAGAAATAAGTTTTTGCCTTATTAATTCAGTAGTTTGTAATAAAGAACGTCTAGTTCTGTTAAATCTACTCCTATTGCAAAGATTAGGAAAAAGATGGTGATAATTTCTTTTAACAAAAGAGTACCATGCGTTTTCAGAATCAATACCAATAAGCTCACCACAAATGCTAATAGTCATAATTTCAGAATCAGAAAGTTTAGCAATGGAAAGATTACGTCTATGCGCCACTTGATATGGAGCAAATTTCTTATATAAATCATCAATAATAACAAAAGTTGTTAAAATAAAGTCTTCAAAAGTTTTAATATATGTGTTATACTCAGTTTGGAACTTCAACATAAGTATGCCTCCTTTCATTGTATTTTCCTACTAATAGGATAGCATATTTTATTTTTTTATTTTAACTAGCACAACAAGTTAAATTATCTATTGAAAATGAAACAGGAATTAGTGAAATGTCAAAAATGGCAACAGAGATTGTAAGAGAACATTTTGAACCGTTAATTGGTAAAGAACAAAATGATTATATGTTAGAAATGTTTCAAACGGAAGATGCAATAAAGAAGCAGTTGGAAAAAGGATATAATTATTTTTTTGTGCGTGATGATAATAAAAATCTTGGATTTTTAGCATTTTATCCTAGAGAAGACGCAATCTATTTAAGTAAATTTTATTTATATAAATCTGAACGTGGTAAAGGATATGCTCGCCAGATGTTAGAGTTTATTATTTATAATGCAAAGGAATTAAAATTAAAAGGAATTGAATTAAACGTAAATAAACAAAACAGTGCTTGTCAGTCGTATGAAGGTCTAGGATTTAAAATTCTTCGTTCAGAGAAAAATAGTATTGGTAATGGATTTTACATGGACGATTATGTGTATCGTTTGGAACTTTAAATTATTTGTTAATAATGGGGAGAAAGTCTGAATAAATAACAAATGTTAATTTGCGTTGCTTGTAGCAACGACTGTTTTGATATTTAATAGTAGTATCAAAACAAAGGAGGCACAGGTTATGCTGAGTCAAAATATTAAGAATTTAAGGAAAGCAAAAGGACTTTCGCAAGAAGAACTTGCAATAAAGCTAAATGTAGTAAGGCAAACAGTATCTAAATGGGAAAGGGGGTTATCGATTCCTGATTCAAGTATGCTTATTTCATTAGCAGACGAATTAGATACTTCTGTGAGTGTATTATTAGGGGAAAATATACAAGAACCATGTTTGAACGAACTGAATTTAAAAAGTATTTCCGAAAAGCTTGAAGTAATTAATTTGCAGCTTGCAAAAAGAAGTGCGATGAGAATTAGAACAATTCGTTGGCTGCTTATTTCCGTCTGCGCGATTTTAGTCATAGTATTTATTGCTTTTGCAACTATTCATAGTGCTTATTTAGAATGGGATTTTAATAATCCAGAGTTTGCAATTGTCGCTACGTTGTTGCATGGTTTTGAATTTTTATTCGTAAGACTTGCTCCATTTGTCTTTATTGCATCTGTAATTGGAATTGTGGCAACATATAAAAGAAAATAAATTATGCAAAGGTCTTTTATAAACATAAACAATTATAATTTATTTATGGAGGAAATGATATGAAAACAATTAGATTATTATATCCTGACTATGTGAGTGAAGAGTTAGATACATATCAAGAATTATAAGGGGAACTAATGATAAATTATATATTGCAAGGTGTAATGATATTTAAGTGGTGTATACCACTTGGAATAATTTTATTTATTATTTATGAAATACTGTTGATTGCCATAAAGAAAAGGCAGTTTCTTAATTTAAAAAATGATATTGTAACCATTGTTAGTGAGTTGTTGCTTTTTATATATTTATGCACAATATTATGGATTACGGGAATTATTGGGAGAGAATATACTTTTGAATTTTCTGTTTTCTCGCTTGAAACTTTTTTAAGTAGCCCATTTTATGGTGTGTCAATAAAAATGGTAGCTTTAAACTGTTTATTATTTGTACCTTATGGTTTTCTTGTTTTTATTTTATCAAGAAAAAGTCCATTTTCTTTTGCAAAAATAGTACTTATTGGCTTTAGTACGTCTTTATTTATAGAAGTTTTTCAAGCCTTTACGGGAAGATTGCCAGAAATTGATGATATTATTGCAAATACAACAGGTTTTGTTGTAGGGTATGTCGTTGCAAATGGTATGTATCAAGTAAAAGATATAAAAATGAGAAAGCAAGGAATTATTAAGGTTATATGCACTTTAGGGCTTTTATTAATATCATTATTTTGTATATCTTTTTTTGCAAATGATGATGAAGCTTACAAACAGCTTGATGACTATTATACACAGTATGGTTTTAATGATGAAAATATTAAGTTAATAAATGAATTTAATATTTTGAATAATTCATCATGTTATACAATAGAAAATGATAGAGTCAACAAATCTAATTGTTACTATTGGATAGGACAGGAAATTTCAAACAAAGCAAGTCTTTATAAGCTACAAGATTTGCCAACCAATTTTGAATTTGCACAAGAAGCAGATAAAGTTTATATAGAAATAAAATACCTAGAGCCACAGACGTTTAGGTTTTACAACAATCCGTCTTGGGAAATGCTAGATGTTACACATATAGTTTACTGTATGAGTGACGGGACTATTTGGTATAGTTCCAATTATAATTATTTTGAAAAATGTGCTATATATGACAATTCACAAGACGAATATCAAGTAAATGATGATTTGAAAAATGAAATAGAAGAATTAGTTGGTTTAAAATAATAGTAATGTAAGTTTGGCGCAAATTGCAGTCAAGTTGTCGCACAATGTCATTCATTTTAAAATTACTAATAGCTATAATTACATCATAACAAACAACATAGACATATCAAAAATGGAGGATTTATGATGAATAGAGTAGCATTAGTAACAGGAGCGTCAAGTGGAATTGGTGCAATGACAGCGAAACAATAACACCACCAATATTTGGTGCATATTGTAGTAGTAATGCAAGAGAATGTATAAAAAGAATTGCACAGTATAAGGCGCTTGTTGGAGCAATTACATTTGAAGTTAGTGACAATGAAAGTGGTGTTACTGTAAATATTAAAAGAGAAGATAATGAAGAACTACCTGAAATTATTGTAGGAATTGAGATGATTTTATTAACTAATCTTATACGAAAGGCAACAAAAGAACACATTGTCCCAGTTAAAGTAAGTGTAAAAAAAGCATTTGTTAATAATTTCAAAAACAATTAAATCACATTAGAGAATTATTAGCAAAAAATTATATTAACAATACCAATTTATCATCAGAAGATATTGCATATTTACTTGGATATCAAGACTTAAATTCATTTTTTAGAGCCTTTTCACTGTGGACAGGAATGTCAGTTACAGCATATAAAAAAGAACAATCTTGATAAAAAATTATTTACGCAAATAACGAATTAAAGACTGTGCTTGAATGAGTATTTATTGGCAATTGCATAGACTATGAAAGACTTGCAAAGAATAGTTTGCAAGTTGAGTAAATTCATAATTTATTTTATTATATATGGGTGGGCTGTTGCATTAACGAAAATTTATACAAGATATAGAATTGTTTATTGGTTAAACATCTATATTTTGTATAAATTTTCTTAGTGCGACAGACCCATCCATTTTTTATATGAATATCAACATCTTCTATTTTTACCCAATATATGTTAATATATAATAAAAAGAAGATTAATTGAAAAGAGGTGTTAAGATGGCAGATAACAAACAGGTAGAAACTGTGGAAAATAATAAAGAATATACAGTCGGAGGATATACATTTACTGATAAAAAGGCAGCAGAAGCGGCAAAGGAAGAATTTAAGTCAATCAATAATTTATCTTCAAAGATTAATACAAAAGATGCAAGACAAGTATATGCTTTATATAATTCAATTATAGATAAGAAATTATTTAGTACTATGGTAGGACTTAATTATCTTAAAGAATTACAACAGTTTTTATATATAAGTAAAGAAATACCAAATAATAGAATACGACCAATTCCAATTAATAGCGATGTGCAGGAAGTTATTGATGGAAAAAGAGAGTTAATACAAAATCAAAGTGAATTAAGAACTTTAAAAAGAGAACGAAACATGTATAAAGACAGATTTACAAAGTCTGTTATTTTGAATATAGCATTAGTCGTGGCTATTATTGCAATGGTGATTATTACACTTACAAGTAAAAATCCTAACATAATTAACTATGAAACAAATCTTGAAGACAAGTACTCTGCTTGGCAAGAGCAGTTACAGTCACAAGAGGCTTCATTAAAGGCAAGAGAACAGGCAGGACACTAAAAATACACATATTACGTCACATTTTAAACATAACTTTAAGGTAATATATGGATAAAGTTGAGAGCTAAAATAATTTTAATTAACATTATCAAAAACAGGAATGTAGATTAAGAGTATTGGCTTAATTAAAATATGTTAAAAATTATAATAACAACATAATACAAATTAAAAGTGTAGAAAAGAGGATATTATGGATAAGTTAAAAGTATTAATGGTAGATGATGAAAGCAGAATGAGAAAGCTTGTTAATGATTTTCTTTCAAGAAAAAATTATGAAGTTATAGAAGCAGGAGATGGAGAAGAAGCAATTGATAAGTTTTATGCGGATAAAGACATATCACTTGTAATACTTGATGTTATGATGCCTAAAATGGACGGTTGGGAAGTTTGTCGTGAGATAAGAAAGAACAATTCCAAAGTGCCTATTATTATGCTTACAGCAAAAAGCGAAGAAAGGGATGAGCTTCAAGGCTTTGACTGTGGTGCTGATGAATATATAAGTAAGCCATTTAGTCCTAAGATATTAACAGCAAGAGTTGACGCATTAATTAGAAGAACTTATATGGTAGATAATAATGAATGTATTGACGTTGGTGGTATAGAGATTAATAAAGCCGCTCATATAGTAAAAATTGATGGTCAGGAAATAGAGCTTAGTTATAAGGAATTTGAATTGTTGTCTTATTTTGTAGATAACAAAGGACTTGCGCTTTCAAGAGAAAAAATTCTTAACAATGTATGGAATTATGATTACTTTGGTGACGCAAGAACAATTGATACACACGTTAAAAAGTTAAGAAAAAAGATGGGCGATAAAGGCGATTACATAAAGACTATATGGGGGATGGGATATAAGTTTGAAGTTTAATTTATATTAGGCAGGATATTAAAATGAGAAGACATTCAATAAGAGTTAAGTTTACATTGCTTCTTACAGCAATTATAGTTAGTATGATTGTACTTGTCGTATTTATTAACAACGCATTTTCAGAGAGGTTTTATATTGATGGTAAAAGAAAATTAATGCTTTCTAAATATGACAGTATTAATAGCATTTTAACAGATTATTCAGCAGGAAATATTACAGACACACAACTTAATGATAGTCTTGAACAACTTACAAATAGTACTGCAATGTCAGTAATAGTTGTGAATAGTGATTGGACAACAGTATATGTGAGTAGTAATGTTGAAGATGAAATGATTAATCGACTTAGAATGAGCATTTTTAACAGTGACATTTTTGAGCAGGACGATACATCAACAAATGAACAAGAAAGCTTGCAACAGCCACCTGACAACAAGGGAAACAAAGGAAAGTCTAAAAATGGTATTGAACCATCAAAGCCTTCTGATGACAGCTCATCACAAGATAATACTGATAATTTAGATGGCAGTCAACCATCTGATGATAATAATATAAGTGACAAAAATTCCAGTGACCCATATATGATTAATATGTCAGGTAGTGGAATTGAAGAAACAAGGCAGATTATATTAAAAACTGACCAATATACACTTCAAAAGATATATGATACAAGATTAGGTGATTATTATTATGAACTGTGGGGCATACTTGACTGTGGTGATTCTGTAATGTTACGACTTGCAATACAAGGAATAAAAGATAATGTTATGATTTCTAATAAGTTTATAACATATATAGGTATTGCTATCACATTAATAGGTATTATTGTTGCTTATTTTGTTTCATCATATTTTACAAAGCCAATAATGCAGTTATCAGAGCTTGCAAAGAAAATGGCAGCGATGGACTTTGATGCTAGATACGAAGGGCATGATAAAGGCGAGATTGGAATACTTGGAGAAAGTATGAATGATATGTCAGCTAAGTTGGAAAGTAATATAGCTCAATTAAAAGCAGCTAACCTTGAGCTTCAACGTGATATTGATAAAAAGAATAAGATTGACCAAATGCGAACAGAGTTCCTTTCAAATGTGTCACACGAATTAAAAACTCCAATTGCTTTAATTCAAGGTTATGCAGAAGGGCTTAAAGAAGGAATTACAGATGACCCAGAGAGTATGGACTTTTATTGTAGTGTAATAATAGACGAAGCAAGTAAAATGAATACAATGGTTAAAAAGCTTTTAACACTTAATCAGATAGAATTTGGCAATGAAGAGCTTGTTATGGAAAGATTTGATATAATAGAGCTTGTTTCTTCCGTTGTTAATGCTAATGAATTAAGAGCTAACCAAAAAGGTATAAAGATGATATTTAATCAGACCGATGAACATATTGACGTATGGTCGGATGAGTATAAGATAGAGGAAGTTATAACTAACTATATCTCTAATGCAATTAATCACTGTGATTTCGATAAGATAATTGAAGTAAATGTAAAGAAGGTAGATAATGATAATGTAAGAGTTAGTGTATTTAACACTGGAAAGAATATACCTGATGAAGATATCGACAATATCTGGGGCAAGTTCTACAAAGTAGACAAAGCTAGAACAAGAGAGTATGGTGGTAACGGTATAGGTTTATCAATAGTAAAAGCTATTATGGATTCTTATGGAAAACAATACGGAGTACGCAATTTAGAAAATGGAGTAGAATTCTGGTTTGACCTAGACGCTAAATCTATGGTATAATTATCTAACTAATGAGCAGTGCCTAAAAACAAAGAACAATGATTGCTTTGCTAGCAAGAGCAATCATTAGGCTTTATTTTTAGATAGGGCGAAGCCCTACATCAATATCAATTATAGATTGATATTGATGAAAGACACTGTGGAGTAGTAGGAAAAATAAAAAAGTTTTGTTTTTAGATATATTATACAATTGGAGGATTGTTATGAAGAAGTTAGTTACAGTGTGTTTGGGTGTTGCAATGGCATTATCTATAACAGGTTGTGGAGATAAAGTTACACTTACAGAAGAACAGAATGATTTGATAGCAGAATATGTAGCAGGTGTTATGTTAAAGCACTCTTATGAGAATGAATGGAATTATCAAAAGCTTAATATTGCACAAAATACATATACTTCAAAAGGCAGTATGAATAATAATACAACTGCTGCCACAACAAATGCAAATCAGCAGGCAAGTACTTCTAGCGCTACTAATACAACACAGTCATCAACAACAGCAACAAAGGCTACTGGAACAGTAGTTACAGGTGATGTTATAGCAGACCTTAAAAATGTGTTAAATCTTAAAAGTGCAGATATTTCATATTCAAAATATGTTGTAAGTGATAGATATCCTACTGATGAATTTGCAATATGTGTACCAGCTAGTGAAGGTTGTAAAGTAATTGCAGTAGAATTTGCAATTAACAATAATACAGCGCAAGCAATTGAAGCTAACACAGCTACAAGTGGTGTCAACTTTGAGATTAATATTAATGGAACAAAAGTTAAACAGTTGACTTCTATTTTAAAGAATGATATTTCAGCACTTAGTAAAGTTAATATTCCTGCGGGTTCTGGATATACGGCAGTAGCATTGTTCCAGGTAGCAGATAAAGTAGCAGAGAATATTTCATCGATATCTATTGAGGCATATCAAGATAATACATTGTTAGGTACTATACCTATGAATTAATATTATTATTGTAATTACAGAATTTTAAGCTATGAGAAACCTGCATATAGTATTCTAATTTTATCGTGACAGTTGTTAGGTTTTGTGCAAGCACATAGTTAATTAGCTGTGTAATGTATAAGTACCACTACTTATTGCGAGAAGTAGTGGTACTTATTTATAGTTAAATAATAAATTAGCTTTTAAATATCATTTAATTATTAATTAATTTGATATTTTTTATAAATTTTGGCTATTATGACAAACATTAATATTGATAGCTTTAAAATCCAAGTACATTTTTCCTTGTATATATTAAAGCTTCTTCATCAGTGAGCTGATGTACATATTCTGGGCGTTTGTTAGGAACGTAGCCATCACCTGTACATTTGTATTCTGCATAATAACAAGTTTTGTGAGACTCTGGTTTATTCCAATCGTGAAATCCTGTTTCTGTAATTTGACCACTCATATTACATTTTATAAATACAACTTTAGCATGTATTCTCCAGGGACGTGTAAGCATTACAGTTCTGTCAGGGCAGTTTCCAGTAAAGTTGCAATTTTCAAATACATATCCAAATTGTTCACCTTCATAAGTAGATGGTGCAGTATAAAAAGAGTTAATTTCTTCATTTCTATTAAGTGCATATAATTCACAATTCTTAAAATAGGCTGTAGCACTTCCAAAAATAAAATCAACTTCTCCACTTATAAAGCAATCTTCATATAGTTGATGTCCAACAACTCTTTCACAAAACTCAGTCGGGCCGACAAAGCCACCTTTTTGTTTTTCTTTAAGAGGGAGAGGCCCTGTAAATAAAGTATCTTGATGACCTAACAAGCGACAATTTTTGAAAATAATATGGTCACCCTCAGCATACACAGCAATAGCTTGTCCGACATCTTTTCCAAAGCCTGATGAATTTTCAAATGTAATATTGTATGCGCTGAAGTTATTAGCATGAACAAAAAAAGTATATGAACGAAAAGTTCCTCTTTTTGAACCGTCTTCCATAGGCATAAGAGCATAAAAACCTTCTGTTATTACGGTGTCGTTAGCATTTTCACCTATCAAAGTAACATTGTTAGCAGTAATTTCTACACGTTCCTTATAAATACCATTTTTAATAAAAATTGTTTCGTTTCCGTTAGGAATACTCTTTACAGCATCATTTACAGAAGTAAAATCGCCAGTTCCGTCTTTTGCTACAGTAATCATTTTGTTACCTCATTTCTTTTTAATTAAGCTAAAATATTTTGTAATAGCTGTTTTTACATTGTTACATTATAGCATAAATATTAGACAATTAAAATAAAAAGGTGTATACTGTGAACTCAAAGATAAAATGAAATTTAATTATAAGGAGCAATATAAAATGTTGACATTTGTTGAAGATAATAAAGATGTGAATATATATTTAGACTTAAGAAAAAAGGTTAATTGGATAGAGCTTACAACTAAACAGGCGCAAAAAGCATTAGATAACAGCCTTAAAATAGTTACAGTATACGATGATGGTGAGCCTATTGGAATGGGAAGAATAGTTGGAGATGGGGCAGTAATCTGCTATATTCAAGATTTAATTATTATCCCAGAGTATCAAGGAAAGCACATTGGAAGTATGTTAATAGAAAAACTTATAAGCTATGTTAAATCTATAACAATACCAGATTCAAGAATGATGTTATGTTTAATGTGTGCAAAAGGTAGAGAAGTATTTTATGAAAAGCATGGGTTTATAGCAAGACCAACCGAAGCTCTAGGTCCAGGAATGATACAGTACATAAGGATTGAATAATGAGAGTATTAATATTTAAAATGCAGGGTATTGCATATAATTCAACTAGAGTTTTTGCAGATATTTTATCAAAAAGTTTTAAAAGACTTAATGTAGAAGTAGAAATATTTGATATAAAAAAGCAAAGTATTAATGATTTAGAAAAACTTAAAGCTAATTGTTATGACGCAATAATAGATTTTAATTCAAAGCTTTCAGATTTAGTTGTTGATGATGAAGATGGTAAAGAAAAATATTTTCTTGATACAATAAATGCACCATTTTACAATTATATAGTAGACCACCCTGTATATCATCATAAGTATCTTAATCACAAACTTAAAAATTATAATGTTATATGTGTTGATGAAAGTCATGCCGAGTATATAAGACATTTTTATTCTCATATAAAAAATGTAATAACAGCTCCATTAGGTGCAATCTCAGCTAATGATATAATAAGTTTTTATAATAAAGTTGAATTAGATGAATATAATATAACACAAGTAGATACACAAAGGGAAAATTCTATACTTTTTATGGGAACATATCTTAACCCTAATTCGTATTATGAAGTTATTAATAATCTTCCTAAAGATATGAGTGAGGGTATAAAAAATGTTATTGATATTATGAAGTCAGATAATAATATAACATTTGAAAAAGCTATAAAACAGTATATACATACAAATAATAACGATTATAAGCTTATTTATGAAAATGATATCAAGAAAGCAAGTGTTTATAATACAATGTTTTTTATGGCAGATATTTATATTCGTGCCTATATTCGTGAAAATGTGCTTGATGAATTTGCAAAATCGGGCGTAAACCTTGTGGTATATGGCGAAAAATATAACGAAAGCCATATTGCTAAATATAAAAATGTAAAAATAATGCCACAAGTTTCTTATATAGAAAGTATTTTAAAAATGACAAATTATAAATATGTGTTGAATATTATGCCAAATTTCAAAGCAGGAATACATGACAGAGTAGTAAATGCTATGATAAATAAAGCAGTATGTATTTCAGATGGCAGTACTTTAATGGATAAGTATTTTGAAAAAAATAAAGATTACATATACTATAATCCAGTTGATACAAACTCAATAAAACAAGTAGCAGAGCTTGTAAAAAATGGAAGTATAGCTTGTAAAGATATTGCACAAAATGGTTACAGGAAAGCAATTAATTTAACATTTGATAATATTGCAACAAAAATAATTGCAAACTTATCTAGGTAAGCTTTGATATAATAAGTGTTGGAAATAAAGTTTCCTAGTCCGATAAAAACAATTAATGGCTACTTAAGAATAATAAAATAAAATTATTTACGAATAATTTAAAAAAAAATCGCATAAGATATTGTGTAATTAGAATTAATGTTGTATAATAAGCCTAGTGAGAAAGTGCAGTAAGTACTAATAATTTAATATAAGAGTAGAATATTCCTGGGGTGTTCGCCAGTCCACTTATTTTGATCCTACATTATTCGAACGGGACTCCTATATTTTCACTTTGATGTCAGGCCTCCGTTTGCAGTGGAAGGCAGATGAGTGTTTGCGGTAACCCACCTAGCTTTGCTAGGAGTCGAAAACGTGGGCAACGGCATTTTGGGAATTTTAAGAGATTATAAGCTTTGTTAGAGAGTATCTAGCAAAGCTTTTTTATTTATAGACTTTAGTCTGTTGAGCCCATTGGAGTTTTTCGTTGTTCCGAAAAATGGAAATGGGCGAAACAAAAAAACACCTGCTATGCGGGTGGTACAACAATTGCTTATAGCAAAAAAATCACCTTTCCGTTACCTTCAAAACTTTAATCTGCAAAATAAAAATATTTATAGTTGTCAAAATAGTATAATTAGACAAACTAGCCAATATATTAGTAATTGTAATAAGCAATTAGTGGGGCAATTTATAAAAGCTAACTAATTGGTTTTAGGGGGCGTTATGGCATATAAAAGAAAAAGAATATTGGCAGTTATAATAATTATAAACATTGTTCTTATATCATTAATAGTTATTATAAAGAAAAAAAATAAATCAGAAATAACTTATGCTCAAGCTGGAAAGTTATTTGCATATACAATAGCCGATACGAATACTCTTAACAGTGCCGAAAAGGACAATCTAGGCTACTGGTATAAGCCGTACATAGAAATAATAAATGATAAACTTGGAATACAGATTAAATCACCATCTAAAAATATCACATGGCAGTTTGTGTATAAAGTATATCAAGCTGTAAAAGAAACGTATCCTGAACTACAATCCCAAACAGAAAATTCACAACAAGAAAATGATATTTTAAATAAATTACAAGCTAAAAGTACAAGTAAAAAACATATAAATGCTAGTGAATTTTATCAAGTTTATAATGTTATAAAAAAATATATGCCTTATGGGGAAGAAATTAACGAAGTTGAAGCAGGAATTGCAGGTACACCGCTTATGCTTAGTGCAGCGGGAGAGTGGGAGGTATACACAACTAATGGAAAATACCGTTTCAGTGGCATAATTCTTGATGACAAGATTGACAAAACAGTATCAATGTTTGTTAGAAATAATGAAATACTTTCTGTTATTAAAGTGGTATCTTCAAATGTTGAGTACAAGAATATCTGGGTAAAAAGCTGTAATGAAAATGTACTTGAAACTAATATTTATGGGGCTGATAGAACATTTTCAATTAAAGGCACAACACAAAGTGTCACAGGCGTATTAGCTGATATAAGCCTTTCAAATGGTAAAATAAAAAATATAAATATTAAAACAGACGAAATTGGCGGAAAAGTTTTATCTGTTACAAAAGACTATGTTGAGATAGAGGGGTATGGAAAAGTTCCTCTTGATAAAGATTTTATGATATATGATATTAACAACGGCTTTAGTGTAAAGACTTATGAAGATATTATTGTTGGTTATTCATTGCAAAACTTCATTGTTGCACAAGGAAGTATATGTGGAGCTGTTATTTCAAAGCCACTTAACGCAGACAATATAAGAGTTATAGTAAAAACGACAGGGTTTAATAACATTTTCCATGAAAATGTAGTAATTAATTGTAACAGCCCTTATATTATACATCTAGCAAATGAAGATATAGAATGTGTAGCAGGGCAAGAAACAGTTGTCGGTAGAGATAATCCTGCATTTTCAGAAGGAAGAATGACAATAATAGCGCAAAATAATGATGAGATAATGATAAATTCTATAACAAGAAGTCAAGGAACGCCATCATATAAAGGAACACTTGAGCTTTCGCTTTATGAGCAGGGAATTGTAGTTGTAAATGAAATAGATATCGAAAGTTATCTTAAAAGAGTTGTACCTAGTGAAATGCCGGTAAGTTTTGGTGTTGAAGCTCTTAAAGTGCAGGCAGTTTGTGCAAGAAGTTACGCCTATAAACAGCTAACTAATAGCTATTACAGTGAGTATGGTGCGCACGTTGATGACAGTACACTATTTCAAGTTTATAATAATACAACTGAAAGCGAAGCTTCTAATCAAGCTATTAGTGCAACAAATTGTATGGTGTTAAAGTACAATTCAGAAGTAGTGCAGACGTATTATTATTCAACTTCTTGTGGTGTAACTACAGATGTTGGCTTATGGGGAAGCTCTCCAGAAAATTATCCGTACTTTTCATCAATTGCAGTAAGTCGTGATAAGAAAAACTTAAACTTGTGTGATGAAAATACATTTGAACAATTTATTACTTCAAAAAATGAAAACGACTATGATTATACTTTTGCGTTGTACCGATGGGAGTTAAATGTAACGACAGAGCAATTAAGTAAAAGTTTTAATTCTAAATTATACGACAGATACATTGCTGTTCCTGAAAAAATTCTCACGCAAAATGCAGATGGAACATTTTCATCAAAAAAGATTACAACAGTGGGAAATATACAAGATATTATAGTCAATTCAAGAGCAAACGGCGGAGCAATAACAAGTCTAACCGTAATAGGAGATACGGCAGTTGTTAGGATAGACAGCGAGTCGTGTATAAGAGTGCTTTTGGGCGTAGATACAGTAGATATGACAACAAACACAGGGACAACAGTAATGTCATCACTTCCTAGTACATTTTGTATATTTAAAAAGGTGTATAATCAAGATGTATACACAGGCTTTAAGATTATAGGCGGTGGGTACGGTCATGGAATAGGAATGAGTCAAAATGCCGTAAGTGTAATGGCAGCAGAAGGTATGAACTATGTGCAAATATTACAATTCTTCTATCCTAATACAGAAGTGGGAACGAAGTAAAGTAAGTTTTTACAAAAATGTGTGAAAAGCCATATTCTTTAGATATTGGAGTATAAAATTAGTTGCGCTATAGAAATATGTAAATACAAAAAAATGGGATATTTATTTTTTAATATATGATATAAACTTAGTAGTTTTTAGATGTGCTTTTTAAGAACAATGACGCACCGACACAATGTCACATTGATTGTGTTCACGTTAGTTTTTTTATCTAAATAGGTACATCTTAGAACTACTTAGCTTATATCATCAACAAAAAATACAATATCCCATTATTTTTCATTTTTATTACTGTTATTTTCCAAATAATAAGTGCGCTTTCTCCTTATCCTAAGCGGAATAATTCCAGATTGAATACAAATATTAAGCTCAGCGCCTAAAAATAAAATGAGCATACAAAAATAAAGCATCATAAGTGAAATGACTAAAGAAGTAAGACTTCCGTACATATAACTAAAGTTAGGTGAATAATTAACATATAGTGAGAAGAAATACGAAAATAAATACCAACCAACTGTAGAAAGGATAGCACCTGGAAGTTCATTTAAAATACTACTTTTTCTGTTAGGAATAATTTTATACATACTAAGGAAAATAACAACCATAAAACAACCTAAAAAAATCATTCTATTTTTAATAATAGCATTAAAAATAAGAGCAATTTCAGGAATAAAACGGTCCAATAATTCAAATAAAGTATCACCGAAAACAACAAGCACTAAAGCAATAACAAAAGCAGCAATTAAAAGTAAAGTATATGCAATAGAAAGAAATCTTACAATAATCCAATTGCGCTTTGTATTAGTGTTGTATATAACATCAAGACCGTCAATAATAGCCATAAATCCTTTACCAGCAGACCATATAATTGTTAAGATAGTAATTCCAGTAATAGTATTAGATGTTTCTTTGGAAAGGTCATTTAAAATACTAATAAATAATCCAGATAATTGGTCAGGAATTATAGGAACAATATAGTCTTGAACAAGACTAAGTGGTAAATGCACCCTTGAAATAACTTCAAGCAAAAGAATAAGAGCAGGTACAAGACTAAGTACAATATAAAAACAAGATTGAGCAGCATAAGCTGTTAAATTATCCTTCATAATCTTATTAACGGTTTCTTGTACAGCAAATATAAATCTTTTCATAAAAAAATCCTTTCGTTTGTTATACATTATTAAATTATTACAGAAATGTAAAAAACTTTCAACAATTAATTTACTATATATTGCAATAATTTACTAATTTGGGTAAAATAAATAAGATTGAGAGAAGTTTTCAATCATTTGCACAGTAAAGATTTACCTAATAAGTAAAATAACTGTTATCAATATTTTACACAGAAATGAGGATTATATGGGCATTAATGTAAAATTGCAGGTGTTTGAAGGCCCGCTAGACCTTTTGTTACATCTAATAGATAAAAATAAAGTAAATATATATGATATTCCTATTGTAATGATTACAGAACAATACCTTGAATATGTAGATAATATGGATAAAGAAGATTTAGATGTGGTAAGCGAATTCCTTGTAATGGCGGCTACACTACTTGACATAAAGTCAAAAATGTTACTTCCAAAAGAAGTAGATGAAGAAGGGCAAGAACAAGACCCAAGAGCAGAGCTTGTTGAAAAGCTTTTAGAGTATAAGCTTTTCAAATATATGTCATATGAATTAAAGAAACAACAAGTAGACGCAGAGAAATCATTTTACAAAGCACCTACAATACCAAAAGAAGTTTCAGCTTATTGTCCTCCAATTAATATTGATGAGATTATAGCAGATACAACTCTTATACAACTCAATCAGGTATTTCAAGATGTATTAAAACGTCAAGAAGATAAAATTGACCCAATAAGAAGTAAGTTTGGAAAGATTGAAAAAGAAGAAGTCAGCATGTCTGAAAAGCTTGTGCAAGTAAAGGCGTATCTTAATAAGCATAGAAAGTTTAATTTTAGACAAATGTTATCTAGTAATTCATCAAAAGTGTCAACGATTGTTACATTTCTTGTTATATTAGAGCTTATAAAAACAGGTTTTGTACAAGTGTATCAAGAAAGTACAATGTCAGACATACAAATTTCCGTAGTAAAAGACCCAGAGCTTATTGGTGATATCATAGAGGATTAATAGGAGTGAAAGTTAATGAATAAAAATAAAACTAAAGCTGCAATAGAAGCAATACTATTTACAATGGGCAACTCTGTAGAGCTAGATAAAATTGCAATGGCAGTAGGACTTGACAAAGAAAATGTAAGAGATATTATACAAGAGATGATACAAGAATATAATTCTGATGATAGAGGAATTAAGATTATAGAGCTTGATAACGCATTTCAACTTTGTACAAAAAAAGAATATTATGAAAATCTTATCAAAGTTGCAAAAGCACCTAAAAAGCAAGTATTGTCAGAAGCACTTCTTGAAACTTTGTCAATAATAGCATATAAACAGCCTGTTACAAGACTTGAAATAGAAAAGATAAGAGGTGTGAGCAGCGAAAAAGCAATAAACAGACTTATGGAGTTTGATTTGTGTAAAGAACTTGGACGACTTGATGCACCAGGAAGACCTATGCTTTTTGGAACAACAGAAGAATTTTTAAGAGTATTTGGTGTACAATCAATAGACGAGCTTCCAGTTATAAGCGAAGACCTTGTTGAAAAATTCAAAGACGAAGCAGAATTAGAACTTGAGGCAGAGCAAAGAGAAGCCGAGAGTGAAGCAGTCATAACAATGGAAATTTAAGATTTAAGGAGGATAATATTATGGAAAGACCTAACGCATGGCAGAAGTATAATGAAGAAGATAAAAGAAAAGTATTTGATTTTGCAGAAGATTACAGAAAGTTTATTTCTGATTGCAAGACAGAAAGAGAGTGCGTAAAACGTGCTGTAGAGCTTGCTAAGGAAAATGGATATGAAGATTTAAACGAAGTTATAAAAAATAATAAAAAATTAAAAGCAGGCGATAAAGTATATGCTATTAATATGGGAAAAGCCGTTGTATTATTTAATATTGGAAAAAGACCACTTGAAGACGGTATGAATATTTTAGGCGCACATATTGATTCACCACGACTTGATATTAAGCAAAATCCTATGTATGAAGATACACAGCAAGTACTTCTTGATACACATTATTATGGTGGAATTAAAAAATATCAGTGGGTTGCCAGACCACTTGCACTTCATGGAGTTGTTGCATTAAAGAATGGAAATGTTGTTGAGATTAATATAGGTGAAGATGTAAATGACCCTGTTGTTGGTATTTCAGATTTACTTATTCACCTTGCAGGTGAACAGATGGCTAAAAAGGCTGATAAAGTAATTGAAGGAGAAGACCTTAATATACTTATTGGTAGTATACCACAAAAGGTAAGTGAAGACGAAAATGACAAGTCAGAGCTTGTAAAGAAAAATATTCTTGCTTTATTAAAGGACAAGTATGGAATTGAAGAAGAAGACTTCCTTTCAGCAGAAATAGAAGCAGTTCCAGCAGGCCCAGCAAGAGATTTTGGTGTTGATAGAAGTATGATTATGGGCTATGGCCATGACGACAGAGTGTGTGCATATCCATCACTTATTGCACAGCTTGAAGCAAAAGACCTTGAAAAGACAGGCGTGTGCATTTTAGTTGACAAGGAAGAAATAGGAAGTGTAGGAGCTACTGGTATGCACTCACGTTTCTTTGAAAATATGGTGGCAGAAGTGCTAGGCGCAACACAAGAGTATTCAGAACTTAAGTTAAGGAGAGCACTTACTAATTCTAATATGCTTTCATCAGATGTAAGCGCAGCCTTTGACCCTAATTATGCACAGGTAAGTGAAAAGAATAACAGTGCATACTTTGGAAAAGGAATGGTATTTAACAAGTATACAGGCGCAAGAGGTAAGAGTGGTTCTAATGATGCTTCAGCAGAATACATGGCAAAGTTAAGAAATATTATGGACAATGCAGATGTATATTATCAGACTTCAGAGCTTGGAAAAGTAGACGCAGGTGGCGGTGGAACAATTGCTTATATTCTTGCTAATTATGGAATGAATGTTATTGACAGTGGTATAGCAGTTCTTAATATGCACGCACCTTATGAGATAATAAGCAAAGCGGATTTATACGAAACATATAGAGGATATAAAGAATTTTTAAAGAACGCATAAAAGGGAGAAAGATTTATGAAATGGAACAAATATTCGATTAAGACAACAACAGAAGCCGTAGATTTAATAAGCAGTATGCTTGATGACTTAGGAATTGAAGGTATAGAAATAGAAGACAATGTACAACTTACACAAGAAGAAGCAAAGACAATGTTTGTTGACTTTATTCCAGATTTGCCACCAGATGATGGAAGTGCAACTGTTAATTTCTATATTGATACAGAAGATGATGACAACACAATTCTTGACAAAGTTAAAGCAGAACTTGAAGATTTGAGAATGTTTTGTAATGTCGGTGAAGGAACTGTAACAGAAACACAGACAGAAGACAAGGACTGGATTAACAACTGGAAGCAGTACTGGCATACATTTACAATTGGTGATTTGTATATTAAGCCTACTTGGGAAGAAGTTACAGAAGAAATGAAAGATAAGCCAGTACTTAGTATTGACCCAGGAACTGCCTTTGGAACAGGTTCACATGAAACAACAAGAATGGTAATAAGACAAATTCAAAAATATGTTAAAGGTGGCGAAGAAGTGCTTGATGTTGGGTGTGGAAGTGGTATTCTTTCAGTAGTCGCATTAAAGTATGGTGCAAAGCATGCGCTCGGAACAGACCTTGACCCTAATGCGATTATAGCTTCACATGAAAATGCACAGCAAAATGATATAACACCTGATAAACTTGAAGTTATCGAAGGAAATATTATTGATGATAAAAGTGTCCAAGATAAATGTGGTTATGAGTGTTACGACATTGTATGTGCAAATATTCTTGCCGATGTACTTGAACCGTTGTCAGCAGAAATAACAAGACACATGAAGCATGGTGCGTACTTTATAACTTCTGGAATTATTGATACTAAGGAGCAGGAAGTTGTAGATTGCTTTAAGCAAAATCCAGAGCTTGAAATTGTAGAAGTAAACCATGACGGTGAATGGGTAAATGTTACTGCAAGAAGAAAGTAAAAAAGAAAGGGATTAGTATGTATCATTTTTTTGCTGAACACAATAATATACATGATACTTATATAGATATAACAGGTTCAGACGTTAATCATATTAAAAATGTGTTGCGTTTTAAGGTAGGCGATGAGCTGTTAATTAGTAGCGGTGATAACGTAGATTACAGTTGTCATATAAGTGAAATGCAGGATGATTATATAAGAGCTGAAATTGATGCTGTAGACGAATGTGGAAAAGAGCTTCCATCAAAGATATATCTATTTCAAGGCTTGCCAAAGGGCGATAAAATGGAATTTATTATACAAAAGGCAGTTGAACTTGGTGTATTTGAAGTTGTACCAGTAGCTATGAAACGTTGCGTTGTAAAGCTTGATGATAAAAAAGCTCAAAATAAGGTTAAAAGATGGAATGGTATTGCTGAAAGTGCGGCAAAACAAAGCAAAAGAAGTATTATGCCTAAGGTTAGTGATGTTTTAACTTTTAAGCAGGCTGTTGATATGGCTAGAGCTTGTGATGTAAAGCTTCTTCCTTATGAATGTGCAGATGGTATGAGTAAGACAAAGCAGCTTATAGATAATTTACAAGCAGGAAAAAGTGTTGCTATTTTTATTGGACCAGAGGGTGGCTTTGACCAATCAGAGCTTGACTATGCTATTGAAGCTGGTTGTGAAATAATTACACTAGGTAAGAGAATTTTAAGAACCGAAACGGCAGGCATGATGCTTTTGTCAGTTCTTATGTATCATTTTGAAGAATAATAAGTAGTAAATTAAGCTTTATTATTTATGAAAGCAACAAACTATGAGAAACTCGCAGAGAGTGTTTCTTAAGTTATAAGAATTTTAGAAGAATATGGAGATATTAAAATGGAAGCATATTTGGATAATTCTGCAACTACAAGATGTGCAGATGAAGTAATCGAAAAGGTAGTTAAAGTTATGGGTACTGATTATGGTAATCCATCGTCAAAGCACATGAAGGGTGTAGAAGCTGAGAATTATATAAAAGAAGCTACAAAAGTAATAGCAAAGACGCTTAAGTGTCAGGAGAAGGAGATATTATTTACTTCTGGTGGAACAGAAAGTAATAATATGGCAATTATAGGTACAGCTATGGCTAATAAAAGACGAGGAAATCACGTTATTGTATCTAGTGTTGAACATGCTTCAGTAAAAGAGCCATTCAATTTCCTTGAAGAAAATGGTTTTGAAGTAACTTACTTGCCTGTCGATGAAAATGGTCTTGTATCAATTCAAGATTTAAAAGAAGCTCTTGATGATAATACAATTCTTGTAGCTGTTATGTATGCTAATAATGAAATTGGAACAATTGAACCTATTGAGGAAATCGGACAAGTTGTTAAGGAATACAATAAAGATATAGTATTTTTTGTTGACGCAATTCAAGCTTACGGAAAGTTTAAAATATATCCTAACAAGTTAAATATTGACCTTATGTCAGTAAGTAGTCATAAGATACATGGTCCAAAGGGAAGCGGATTTTTATATATCAAAGGAAATACTAAAATTCGCCCACTTATATTAGGTGGTGGACAACAAAAGGGTATGCGTTCCGGTACAGAAAATGTGCCGGGAGTAGCAGGACTTGGCGTGGCAGCAGGTCTTATTTATGACAGTGATTTCGATAAAAAGATAGGTAAAATGTATGAATTAAGAGATTATTTTATTGAAGAACTTGAAAAGCTTGATGATGTCAAGATAAATGGAATGAGAAAAAGACAGTCAGCACCACATGTTGTAAGTGTTTCTTTTAAAGATATAAGAGCAGAAGTGCTTTTGCATGCTTTAGAAGAAAAGAATATCTATGTTTCATCAGGTTCAGCTTGTTCATCAAACAAGCCAGGACTTAGCTCAACTCTCGTTGCCATTGGGCTTGACAGCAGTTTGCTCGACTCAACAATAAGATTTAGCTTTAGTTTTAATACTACAAAAGAAGAACTTGACTACACATTACAAGCACTAAAAGAATTACTTCCAGTACTTAGAAAATTTACAAGACACTAGTCATAGTACAAATACTATATAGTTGAATTTGAATTAATGTTAAATTTTTGTATTTTGCATTACAATAAACTTTCGTAAGATATCAGTAGTATATAAATTAAATGCACTTTTTCTGGTGTGTGTATTTATATACTATTGATATCTTCAAAATTTAAAAATGCAAAATACAACATCTTGACCTTTAGGTGTATTTTTGGTATAAATTTATGAGTATAAATATTAAAAAGAAATGAGGATAATAATGTACAAAGCATTTTTGATAAAATATGGAGAAATCGGAGTAAAGGGTAAGAATAGATATATATTTGAAGATGCCCTTGTAAGACAAATCCGTTATGCTCTTAAAAAGATTGATGGAGATTTTAAGATTTCAAAAGAAAACGGAAGAATTTATGCGACAGCAGAAAGTGAATTTGATTACGATGAAGCTGTTGAAGCATTAAAGACAGTATTTGGTATTATTGGAATTTGCCCTGTAGTGCAGATAGAAGATAAGGGTTTTGATGACCTTGCTGATACAGTTGTAAAGTATATAGACTCAGCATACAAAGATAAAAACATTTCCTTTAAGGTAAATGCAAGACGAGCAAGAAAGAATTTCCCAATGAACTCAATGGAAATTAATGCCGAGCTTGGCCATAGAATATTAGAAGCATTTCCAGAAATGAGTGTTGATGTACATAAGCCAGATGTACTTCTTCAAGTAGAAATTCGTAATAAGATTAATATATATTCAGTAGAAATTCCAGGCCCTGGCGGTATGCCAATAGGAACAGCAGGAAAGGCAATGCTTTTATTATCTGGTGGTATTGATAGCCCAGTTGCAGGATATATGGTTGCTAAACGAGGCGTTCAGATAGAAGCAACATATTTCCATGCACCACCATACACAAGTGAACGTGCAAAGCAAAAGGTTATCGACCTTGCAAAGCTTGTTGCTAAGTATGCAGGTCCAATAACACTTAATATCGTTAATTTTACAGATATACAGCTTGCTATCTATGAAAAGTGTCCACACGATGAGCTTACTATTATTATGAGAAGATATATGATGAAGATAGCAGAAAAGCTTGGTGAAGAAACAGGTTGTATGGGACTTGTTACAGGCGAAAGTATAGGACAGGTTGCAAGTCAGACAATGCAAAGTCTTTATTGTACTAACGAAGTATGTACAATGCCAGTATTTAGACCTGTAATTGGGTTTGATAAGCAGGAAATTATAGATGTTTCTGAAAAGATAGGTACTTATGAAACATCAATTCTTCCATTTGAAGATTGTTGTACAATATTTGTTGCAAAGCATCCAGTTACTAAGCCTAATCTTAAGATTATTAAAAGAGATGAGCATAACCTTGATGACTGTATAGACGAGCTTATGAAGACTGCACTTGAAACTGTAGAAAAGGTGCATGTTGAAGCTGAGTAAAACAGAATATTATAAATTTTTATATTTTGAAATTTGGAATTTGCGAAGATATCAGTAGTATATAAACACACACACCAGTAAAAGTACAATTTCCTATATCTATATGCCATTATCGAACAAGTATGTTTGCTACTGTCATACCAATATAGAAAATTGTTCTTTTAATGGTGCATTTAGTTTGTATACTACTGATATCTTACGGAAATTTTGGGTAATAGAAAGTACAAAAATTTAATTTTAATAGTTATAAAATGTGATAAATAGAGGTTGTGTTAATGTAAAATATTGTATGTTTTGCATTAATAGTAAAAAGGTTCTATTTACATGGCTTGTACTAAAAAGACATGTAAATAGAACCTAATTTGTGACAATTGATTGTCGATATTCAATCTTATTCAACGATGTAAGGCTTTAATACAGATAAGATAGTATCTATATCTGAGTCGGCATGAATATTTAAGTCAATAGGCTTAGATAAGTCTAAACTAAAAATACCCATTATAGACTTGGCATCGATAACATATCTTCCTGATACGAGGTCGAAGTCGACATCAAATTTTGTGATGTCATTTACGAATGACTTTACTTTGTCAATTGAATTTAATGAAATCTTAACTGTTTTCATTGTTGTACCTCCTGGTTATTATATTATTGAATACAAACCTGTATAACAGGTTCGATATCACAGTTAATATAATAATATCTTTATGTTAAAAAGATGTCAACCTTTGGGTTCACAAAAATACAATTTTTCAAAAAATGATTTTAAAATAACAAAATATAATACTATATAAAACAATAATAGGAAAATATAATATTAAATTAATAAAAGAAAGAGTGATTAAATGAGAAAAGCAGCGATACACAATCTAGGCTGTAAAGTTAATTCTTATGAAGCTGAGTCAATGGAACAAATGCTTATTAATGCTGGATATAAGATGGTGCATTTTGGGGAAGAACCAGCAGATGTATATATAATTAACACTTGTTCTGTTACAAATATTGCCGATAGAAAATCAAGACAAATGCTTCACAAGGCTAAGAAAATGAACCCAGAAGCTGTAGTAATAGCAGCAGGGTGTTATGCACAAGCAGATAGTGAAAATGTTAAAAAAGACGAAGCTGTTGATATTGTACTTGGAAATAATATGAAGATAGATATTGTTCAAGTATTAGACGAATATTTTAAGAATAAGACTACATCTTTATCAAATGAAAATGTTGATAATCAAGCTTCAAATGATGTAAATATTGTTGATTTGTCTAAAATTCAACCTTATGAGGAGCTTGAAATAGATAGAGTTAATGAGCATACAAGAGCTTATATTAAAATACAAGACGGTTGTAATCAATTTTGTTCTTATTGTATTATTCCTTATGTAAGAGGAAGAATAAGAAGCCGTAATATGGAAAGTATTGTAAAAGAAGTTAAAAGACTTGTTGAAAATGGTTACAAAGAAGTTGTGCTTACTGGTATTCACCTTAGTTCTTATGGTGTTGACAATGGTAAAGGCAGTCTTTTGGAAGTTATTGAAGCTGTAAATGAAATAGAAGGGCTTGAAAGAATACGACTTGGTTCATTAGAGCCTAGAGTAGTAACAGAAAGCTTTGCTTCTAAGCTTAGCAAAATGCAAAAGATGTGTCCACATTTTCATTTGTCACTTCAAAGTGGTTGTGATGATACATTAAAGAGAATGAACCGCAAATATACTACAGCACAGTATAAGGAAAGTTGTGATATTTTAAGAAAATATTTTGACAATCCTGCAATAACAACAGATGTAATAGTTGGCTTTCCTGCTGAAATACAAGAAGAATTTGAAACTACAAAGAAGTTTCTTTGTGATATAAGATTTTATGAAATGCACATTTTCAAGTATTCAAGAAGACGTGGTACGGTAGCTGATAAAATGGATAATCAGATTGACGAAAAGATTAAAACTGAGCGAAGTGCACAGCTTATTAAGCTTGAGCAGAAAATGTCTAAGGAATATAGAGAATTTTATCTTGGTAAAACAGTTGATATTCTTATAGAAGAAAAGGTTGAAATAGATGGCGTTTCGTATTACGCAGGATATACTAAGAACTATATAAGAGTTGTTATACCAGTAGGTACACTTGATAATTTAGCTATAAATAATACATCAGTTATAAATACAATTGTTGAAGTTAAATGTGATAGGTTATCAGAAGACGGAGTTACTATAATAGCGAGTATGTAATTATTGCATATTTTTATAAAAATAAAAGTGTCAAGTAAAAATACTTGACAAGTAATATTCTCTATGGTATTATAATTAAGTCGGTGCGTGCAAATAACAATATACGACATTTTATAATTAAGGTGGAGTTATGGAAAAGATAGTAGAACAGACACTCCTATATGATTTTTATGGAGAACTTTTGAATGAGCATCAGAAGCATATATACGAAGATGCAGTATTTAATGACTTAACTCTTAGCGAAATTGCAGATGAGAATGGAATTTCAAGACAAGGTGTACATGACCTTATAAAGAGAGTAGATAAGACATTAAGTGGTTATGAAAGCAAGCTTCATCTAGTAGAGAAGTTTATGGTAACTAAGGACAAAGTTCATCAGATTAATCAATTATCTAATGAATATATTGAGTCAGGTGATATCGGACATATTCACACAATCGAGAGGCTTGCACAAGATATAATTGATAATTTTTGATATTTCTTTTAATAGCTGAATAACAGCAGAAGTGAGGGTTTATGGCATTCGATAATCTATCAGATAAATTACAGAATATATTTAAGAACCTTCGTGGAAAGGGACGTCTGTCAGAAGCAGATGTTAAGCTGGCATTGAAGGAAGTTAAGATGGCTTTACTTGAAGCCGATGTTAATTTTAAGGTTGTTAAGAAGTTTGTAAAATCAGTTGAAGAAAGAGCTATAGGTCAGGACGTTATGCAGAGTCTTACTCCTGGTCAGATGGTTATTAAGATAGTTAATGAAGAAATGGTTTCATTAATGGGTTCTGAAACTACTGAGATAGCTATTAAGTCTGGCGGTGAGATTACCGTTATTATGATGGCTGGTTTACAAGGTGCTGGTAAGACAACAACAACAGCAAAGCTTGCTGGTAAGTTTAAGTCAAAGGGTAAGAAGCCATTACTTGTTGCCTGCGATGTGTACAGACCTGCGGCTGTTGAACAGCTTAAAATTAATGGAGAAAAGCAGGGCGTTGAAGTATTTTCAATGGGTACAAGCAATAGTCCTGTTGATATAGCTAAAGCAGCTATTAATCATGCTAAGAATAATAATTTTAATATTGTTATTTTAGATACAGCTGGTCGTCTTCATATTGATGAAGATATGATGGTAGAGCTTGAAAATATCAAGCAAGCTGTTGAAGTTGACCAGACAATACTCGTAGTTGATGCTATGACAGGTCAAGATGCTGTTAATGTTGCATCTACCTTTGATGAAAAGATTGGCATTGACGGAGTAATCCTTACTAAGCTTGATGGTGATACAAGAGGTGGTGCTGCTCTTTCAATTAAAGCAGTTACAGGAAAGCCTATTCTTTATGTTGGTATGGGTGAGAAGTTATCAGACCTTGAACAGTTCTATCCAGATAGAATGGCATCAAGAATACTTGGTATGGGAGATGTGCTTACACTTATTGAAAAAGCAGAAGCACAGATTGATGAACAAAAGGCAAAAGAAATGGAACAAAAGCTTAAAAAAGCTGAGTTTGATTTCAATGATTTCCTTGAGTATATGGGACAGATTAAGAATATGGGCGGCATCGGTTCAATTCTTGACATGTTACCAGGAATGGGGCTAAGTTCTCAAATGAAGAATATGGCAGTTCCAGATGATGCAGAAGCCAATCTTAAGAGAACAGAAGCTATTATTTATTCAATGACTGCGAAGGAACGTAGTCATCCGGAAATACTTAATCCTTCAAGAAAGAATAGAATTGCTAAGGGAGCAGGCGTTGACATAAGTGAAGTCAATAGACTTGTTAAGCAGTTTGAGCAAATGAAGAAGATGATGAAGCAAATGCCGGGAATGATGAAAGGTGCTAAGAAGGGACGTTTTAAACTTCCTTTTTAACATATATCTTAGTTTAGAATTTTTTAGGAGGTGAAAGGTAAAATGGCAGTTAAAATTAGATTAAAGAGATTAGGTGAGAAAAAGTCTCCTTTCTATAGAGTAATCGTTGCTGATTCAAGATCACCAAGAAATGGTAGATTTATTGAAGAAATCGGTACTTACGACCCTAATTATGACCCATGTAAGCTTAATATTGATGCTGAACTTGCTAAGAAGTGGTTAGCAAATGGAGCACAGCCTACAGAAGTAGTTGCTAAGCTTTTCAAGGTAGCTGGTATTGAAAAGTAAACTATTGGAGGTATTTATCTATGAAAGAATTAGTTGAAATTATTGCTAAGGCATTAGTTGATAATCCAGATGAAGTTGTTGTAACTGAAACTGAAAAAGATAAAGCCATAATAGTTGACTTAAAGGTTGCCGCATCTGATATGGGTAAGGTAATCGGAAAATCAGGCAGAATTGCTAAGTCAATTAGATCAGTTGTTTCCGCAGCTGCATCAAAGACTAACAAAAATGTCATAGTTGAAATTAATAACTAAAAAGGTCTGGCACATCGAAAGATTGTGTCAGCTTTTTTTATGTTAATATATAAAAAGATTTAAGAATATGAGGTATGTATGGAAGATTTATTGAGAGTTGGTGTTATAACACAGACACATGGTATTCGTGGAGAAGTTAAGGTATTTCCTACAACTGACGACCCAATGAGATTTAAAAAACTCAAAGCTTGTGTTATTCAGCTTAAAAGAGAAACTGTACAACTTGAAGTGCAGTCTGTTAAGTTTTTTAAGCAGTATGTTATCCTTAAGTTTAAGGGTTATGATAATATTAATGATATAGAACAGTTTGTAAAAAAGGATTTAATGGTTACTAGAGATAATGCTGTAAAGTGTGAGCCAGGAGAGTATTTTATATGTGACCTTATTGGTTTAAAGGTTGTAACTGATGATGGAAAAGAACTTGGTACACTTACAGAAGTTCTTGAAACAGGAGCTAATAATGTATATGAAGTAACTACTACAAATGGTAAGCAAGTGTTAATTCCTGTAATTGATGAGTGTATATTAGCTCACGATATGGAAGCTAAAACAGTTACAGTACATCTTTTAGATGGCTTGCTTGAGCTTAATAATTAAAATGTTAAAGCGAATTTTAGGTGTATTTACAACAATATTTGCAATCACATATTTTGTAATGGCATTTAGTGAAGAATATTCAAATGAATTAGTGGTATTAATTTTTTTGGGTATACTAATGACTATTTTTACAATATTGCTTTTTAAACCTACAGAAAAAGACAAGCAAAAAAGGCTTGAGAAAATGAAAAAGCATGAAGAAAATCTAAAAACTTGCAAAATGAAACATATAAATGGCTTACCTATTGCAGAAGATGTAGTATGTAATATTAAGTCAGAGAATGATAAGTTTATTTTTTCATTTGGAAATATGAATTTTGAACTTGAAAAAGCTAAAATTATTGATATGTGTATAAAAAAAGATGTAGAAATACAGCAACAATACGTTTCTAGTACTGGCGGTGCTATTGTTGGTGCTGCACTTTTTGGAACACTTGGAGCAGTAATTGGAGGTAGAGCCAAAAAGAAAACAGTTAAAAATGAAGTGTATGAGTATTTTATCATCACATATAAATCACCGGAGATTAAATATATCTGTTTTGAATTAACAGGTTATAGGAATAGCAAACAATCCGCACAAAGTTATATAAATGAATTTAAGGATAGACACGTTTCACAAACTACTTATCAGTTGTAATAATATATAATAAGTTGTAAATAATATTAGAAAAGACGGGGAAGTTTTATATCTTTCCCGTCTTAAAAAATAAGATGTTTCTTGGGTATAAAAATGTTCTAGTATAGCTATGGAAGATTGTACTTGTGATTTGATTTCTCTGTTATAGCCTTCGTTCATAGCATTTTTATAATTATTGTATGCCATAGTTGTTACAGAACGAATGTAGTTAATGGATACGGCTGATATAACAACAGCAACTACAATAGCGATGAGTGAATAAGAGATAATTAAAAATCGTTGTAAACTTTTTCTTTTCATAAGCTCCTATTTTCTAAGCGGCTTTTGTAAAAACAATAGTAGCTTCTTTTAATTGGTATAGTTTTAGAAAATAAAGAAAGCTATATTTATTATTTTACTAATAGAAAATTAAATCAATTGGTAAATATATGAAAAATTATAAAAAGTGAGAGGTTCAATAAATACCTATTTGATTTTGTGACTTAATGGTGATTAGTATAGTAATATTGTACTATAAGTTATGGCTAAATTGAAAATATGAATTATATTTATAAAAGTTGACTTATTAATAATTCATTGCAATATATTAAAAATAATGTATAATTATAAACATGAAAACATACATATTTAACATTATAAAGATAAGTCCTTAACTTTTATGTATAATATTGGTTGGAATTAAGTTTTGTTTATATTAGGATTACGCTTTCTTAAAATAATATTGTGTTTTCAAAATTATAAAATATAGGGAGGTATGGTATGCCAATTACTAAAAGAAATCTAGCAACTTGTATTATTTTGTCAATTGTAACTTGTGGTATATATAGTTTATATTGGTTTATAGTTGTTACAGATGATGCTAAGAATGTGTCTAATGACGTAGAAGGAGCGAGTGGTGGAACAGCTCTTTTATTATCAATTATAACTTGTAATATTTATGGTTTTTATTGGGCTTACAAGCAAGGAGAAAGACTTGACAATGCAAGATATATGAGAGGAATGGCAGGTGGTGGCAATTCTAATATACTCTTTTTACTACTTCAAATATTTGGACTTGGAATTGTTAATTATATAATTATGCAGGACATACTTAATAAGATTAGTGACTATGACCAGCAGATGATGAATGGCAATAAAGGACCTGTTATTTTTTAAGTAATGTTAATATTAAGCTTAGAATTATAAGTTAGAAATAAGCTAAGAATATTAAAATATAAAAATTTAAGAAAAATAGTGCTTGCATTTTATTAGTATATATGATATCATAAACGAGTTGTGAAAAAGAGACGGTCCTCTGTTACAGCAGATGTATTAAGAACGTCCGAATATTAAGGAGGTCACACATGAACGATATTATTAAAAACATTGAAAATGCACAGATGAAGGCTGAAGTGCCACAGTTTAACGTAGGTGATACAGTAAGAGTATCAGCTAAGATTAAGGAAGGTAACCGTGAAAGAACTCAGGTTTTTGAAGGTACAGTATTAAAGAAGCAGGGTACAGGCGTTCGTGCTACATTTACAGTAAGAAAGATTTCTAATGGCGTAGGTGTTGAAAAGACATGGCCATTACATTCACCTATCGTAGAAAAGGTTGATGTTGTAAGACGTGGTAAAGTAAGACGTGCTAAGCTTAACTATTTACGTTCAAGAGTAGGTAAGGCTGCTAAGGTTAAAGAATTAGTTAGATAATTAAGTGATTTTCATTTAATAATTTATTTATAGAAATGGCTGTTGTATTAAGTATAATTTTCTTAATATAACAGCCGTTTTTATTTACACAGACAATGAGTAAAATTATGTGTTTACATAAGAACTTGGCGACTGTTGCGACAACTTGCAAAACACGCAGAACAAGTTTATTATAGTTTATAAAAATTTAGAAAATAAAATATGTGAATACTTGCAAGCATTTATATATATGTTATAATTAAACCGATTAAATCAGTTATTTATACAGTTAGGAGCAATCATGGCTTTATTTCGTAGAAGATATGAAGAAAATACACAACTTTTAAGTATATTAAAGTTTATATCAGATGTATGTATTGTAATTGTATTTGCTTATGCGTTAGTAACATTTACTTGTGATAGAACAACACTTAATGGTAATTCTATGGAAAGTTCAATTACAAGTGGTGATACTGTGCTTATTAATAAGATGGCATATACACTTAAAAGTCCTTCAAGATATTCTGTAATAGCATTTCAGTTACATAATACAGCAGGTTCAAAGATATATGTTAAGAGAGTTATAGGACTTCCGGGAGAAACGGTTCAGATTAAGAATGGTCATGTATACATAAATGGTGCATTGCTTGAAGATGACATTTCAGACCAGAATATTTTAACAGAAGGAATTGTAAAAAGTGAAGTTACATTGGCAGATGACGAGTACTTTGTACTTGGCGATAGCCGTAATAATAGTGAAGACAGTAGATTTGCAAGTATAGGAATGATTAAAGAAGAAGATATACTAGGCTCAGCTTGGATGATATCAGCTCCATTTGACCATATTGGACTTGTAAAATAAATATAATATAAATTAAGTGAGGTTATTATGAATTATCAGTGGTATCCGGGACACATGACAAAGGCAAGAAGAATGATGGAGGAAAATATCAAGCTTATTGACCTTGTAATAGAAGTAGTAGACGCAAGAATTCCTATGAGCAGTCGTAATCCTGACATAGATAATCTTGCAAAAAATAAAGCAAGACTTATATTATTGAATAAATCGGACTTATCAGACGAAAGACTTAATGCAGCTTGGATAGAGTACTTTAAGAGTCAAGGCTTTTTTGTATTAAAGATTAATTCAAGAACAGGTGCAGGTATTAAGCAAATTAATGCAACTGTAGCTGAGGCTTGTAAAGAAAAGATTGAAAGAGATAAAAAGAAAGGTATAATGAACCGTCCAGTACGAGCAATGGTTGTTGGGATACCTAATGTTGGTAAATCTACATTTATTAATTCTTATGCAGGAAAGGCGTGTGCAAAGACGGGCAATAAGCCGGGTGTTACTAAGGGCAAACAGTGGATACGTCTTAATAAGAATATAGAGCTTTTAGACACTCCGGGTATACTTTGGCCTAAGTTTGACAATCAAGAGGTTGGAAAAAGACTTGCAATGATTGGCTCTATGAATGATGAAGTAATACATCTTGATGAACTTGCACTTGATACAATCAAGTATATTATGCAGGCTTATCCTAATAATCTTAATGAGAGATATGGTGTTGATGAGAACCAAGAAGCACTTCAAATTATGGAAGAAATCGCTGCAAAAAGAGGTTGTCTAAAAAGGGGCGGAATGGTTGACTATGAGAAAGCTGCTTTAATTATTATGGACGATTATAGAAGCGGAAGGTTAGGAAGAATAACACTAGAAAGCCCTGAGCAATAAATCTGTTTTAAGCTAATAATATTAGATTTATAAGGTGTTTAAGTAATCAAAACGAAAGGGTTATTTACAGATATGACAAGCATTGAGAATTTACAAAGACAAATTGAGTTAGGAATAGATGAGAATGGCAAATTTTTAACAAAGAAATGTATTTCAGAATTAAAAAGACAGTTAAAGCTTGAACTTGAAAAAGAAAGAGTTGAAGCTTTGTGTGAATATGAAAAGCAATATGATTATTGTAGTTATATTTGTGGAATAGATGAGGCGGGGAGAGGTCCACTTGCTGGCCCTGTTGTTGCAGGAGCTGTTGTACTTCCAAAGGATACAAGAATACTTTATATAAATGATTCAAAAAAGTTAAGCGAAAAAAGACGAGAAGAACTTTTTGAAGTTATAAAAAAAGAAGCTATAAGTGTAGGAGTGGGTATTGCAACTCCACAGCGCATAGATGAGATTAATATTTTGCAAGCAACTTATGAAGCTATGAGAATGGCTATAAGCAAGCTTAGTGTTAAGCCGGATGTTTTACTTAATGACGCAGTTACTATTCCAGAAGTTGACATACAGCAAGTGCCTATAATTAAAGGTGATGCTAAGAGTATGTCAATAGGTGCGGCGAGCATTATTGCAAAAGTGACAAGGGACCATATAATGTATGATTATGATAAGCAGTATCCAGAGTATGGCTTTGCAAAGCATAAAGGCTATGGAACGAAGCAGCATACAGATGCAATTCGCAAATATGGCGCTTGTCCTATACATAGAATGACATTTTTAAAAAATATATTGTAAGCTTATAATGTGAGTTTTCAAAGTTAAACTTCAACATAAGATGTATTGTAACAACTGATAAAATAAATATTTTAGTGGAGCGTGATATTTATGGCATTTAATATTTCAAATTTATTTAGTAATCTTAGTAATTCGCAGCTTAATACAACTGTAAATGAGAGTCAGAATGTCAATTCTAATAGTCAGATTAATAATTCCAATAGCAGTACAGTTGCACAAAATAGCAAGGCTGTAATTGAAATGTTAAAAAGTATGCTTGAGGGTGATATTTTATCAGGAACAGTTACTAATATTGAAAATGACAATGTGACATTACAGCTTGGCAATGGTGAAAAACTTTTAGCTCACCTTACTGACAATTCTTCAATACAGACAGGGCAAAATATGACATTTTTATTGGAAAATAATATGTCAGATACTATTGCGTTAAAGCCCCTTATGCAGGAATCACAGCAGTTATATATGATAAGTAATGCGTTAGAAGCCGCTAATTATCCAGCTACGAAGGAAAATGTAAATATCGTAAAAGAACTTATTAATATGAATATGCCCGTTGATGTTGATACTATAAGTGAAGCAATTAAAAATGCAGTTCGTTTTCCAGACGCAGACATTAATACAATTGCAAATCTTATGAAGTTGGATATTCCTGTAACTCAGGAAAATATAGAGCAATTTGAAGCTTATAAAAGTTATGAGCATAGCATAATGGGAGAGATTAATAATTTCAGCTCAGATTTAAGTAGTACTGTAAGTAATCTTATTTCTGAAAATGGCTACGAAGACGGTCTTAACTTGTTAGAAAATACTATTAATTCGCTTTATAATAATAGTGTAAATAGTGAGGAGGCTTCACAATTAGAAAGTCAAGTAGCAAGTCAAGATATAAATACATTTATGGATAATAATGAGATAAATCAGCTTGCAACGAACATTTTGAATACTTTAGGAAATTCAGCAGAACAAATTGTAAATGATATTAAAAATGGAAATATTTCAACTAAAGATGTATTAACAAGACTTAATGGACTTCTTAGTGGAGCTGATAAAGAAGCAGTTTCCAATCTTATTAATTCAAATGAATATTCTGGTCTTTTAAAGCAAATGACGGCTGAAACAATGATGATAACAGCGCAAAATGTTGCACAGCAAGATGGAATCAAAAATTTCTATAAAAGACTTAAAAAAAGTGTTGATACGATTTCACAAAATGCTAAAGCAGCAGCGGCAGAGTCACCACTTGCAAAGAGTATGGGTGAGATAAAAAGTAACATTGATTTTATGAATGATTTGAATAAAAATATGACATTTGTTCAGATGCCTGTAAAATTTACTGAAAGTACGGGCAATGGTGATTTGTATGTATTTACTAATAAAAAGGCATTGCAGAATGGTGCAGATAAAATCAGTGCGTTACTACACCTTGATATGGATAATCTAGGCCCTATGGATATATACGTTAATTTGGCAGGGAAAAATGTATCTACTAACTTTTGCCTTGAAAGTGAAGAAATGCTTGATTTTGTATATGCTAACATAGATAAACTTAATGCAAGGCTTGAAGCTTTAGGTTATAATGCCGAATTTAAAATGAAGCTTTCAAAAGATAATGAAGAAAATGTTGATTTTGTTGACGATTTTATTAATAAGGATAATCCACCAATGAAGATATCTCAATATGTTTTTGATATTAAGGCGTAAGATTTTAATATTATCAAGTAGGTGGTTTGGATTTATTATATAAAGTTTTAATTGATGTGGTGTAGAATTTGCATTAATTGATTGTATAAAAAGACAAGTGAGAATATAGTAAAGTAACAATTGTTTATTTGGTAAATTAATGTTTATGTTTGTGAGAAGGATTTGTTTATGAAAAGACAAGGAAATAAAAATATAAATGATTTTACATATACAAAGGAAGACGAAGAAAGGGACTTAAAAAGAAATAAAGTGTCAGTTGCTCTCCAATACAATCCCGGTGAACAAGCACCTAAAATAATAGCATCAGGTCGTGGGGCAATTGCTGAAAAGATTATTGAAAAAGCTAAAGAAGCAGATGTGCCACTTTATGAAGACAGCAAGCTTGCTAATACTTTGTCAAAGCTTGAAATAGGAGATATGATACCGCCTGAGCTTTATAATGTAGTTGCAGAAATTCTTGTATTTGTTGACGATTGCGATAGAATTAAAGCAAAGTTAGGGCATTAAAAAGTTGTTTTGAAGCAAAATACAAAATTAAAGAGGGAGTGCATTAGTGAAAAATATATTGATGAGAAAGGAGAGCTTTTGAATAAAAGGGCAGTAGGTAAAATTGGGGAAAAGATAGCGATGGAGTATCTTTTACAACAGGGATATTTTATTGTTAAGATGAATTATAATTGTAAAATAGGTGAAATAGACATAATTGCTTCAAAAAGAGATGTTATAGTATTCGTGGAAGTTAAGTATAGAAAAAATAGTTCTTTTGGAGTTTCATTTGAAGCTGTTGATAGAAAAAAGCAGTGTAAGATACGAAATGTAGCAGAATATTATATAACGTATGAACTTGAAAAAACAGATGTTAATTGTAGATTTGATGTTATTGGAATAGATAATGGAAATATAACACATATTGAAAATGCGTTTTAGGAATATTTGTTACTGTTCACATCTTAAGTGTGACTAGTAACGAATTAAAATAATAGACGAAAGGGATTTGTTATGAATTTAAAATATATTGATAATGAGAAGATTTATAGTAAGCTTTCTAAAGAAAATCTTCCCAATGTTACGAAAACAACAAAGTGTGTAATTAAGGATAATACGCCAATTATCAAGTTTACACCGTTTGAAGATATAGATTTTATAGAGCATGGCTTTTCAACAAGGCTTGGTGGTTTTAGTAGTGGAATTTATAAGTCGATGAACCTTACCTTTAATATGGACGATAAGCCTGAAAATGTTTTAAAAAACTTTCAAAAAATGGCACAAGTACTTGATACTACAGTTGACAATATGGTTTACTCAAAGCAGACTCATACAACTAATGTGTTAAAGGTGGATAGTAGTTATAGGGGAATGGGTATTGTAAAGGAAAGAAGTTTTGATAATATAGACGGACTTATAACTAATGAAGCTAATGTATGTCTTGTTACATCTTATGCCGATTGTGTGCCATTATTTTTTGTTGACAAGGTCAATAAATGTATTGGCTCATCACATTCGGGTTGGCGTGGTACTGTTGGAAATATTGCTAAAAATACATTAGAGCTTATGAATAAAGAGTTTGGAACAAGACCAGAAGATGTAGTAACATTTATAGGCCCTAGTATATGTGAAAACTGTTATGAAGTTAGTAGTGATGTAATAGATGAGTATAAAAAGACATTTTCTAAAGAAGAACTTGAAAATATTGTACACAATGGAAAAGAAGAAGGAAAGTATCAACTTAATCTTCAAATGGCAAATTACTACAATATGGTTAATTCAGGAGTAATCCCAAGTAATATAAGTATTTCTGACATATGCACTTGTTGTAATTCTGATGTGTTATTTTCGCATAGAGTTACACATGGAAAACGTGGAATATTATGTGGGTTTATATACATTAAATAGATTTATTAGTTTTATATAACTAACACAATAAAATGTTAAGACTGGAGGTTAGTATAAATGATGGAAACAAGTATGATGTATTATGATAATTCTAAGGAGGAGAATGTAAAAGTAAAAGAGCCTGAACTTCAGAATAGTTTTGTAAATGAAATGCAGTTAGACCCTAAGTTTCAAGAGCTTATGATGATGTATCGCTGTGCGATTAGGGAAGTACAGACTAAGATGGAGGTGCTTAACGACGAATTTCAGACAAGAAGAAAGCGCAATCCTATAGATACGATAAGGTCAAGAATTAAAAGTCCATCAAGTATTTATGAAAAGCTTGAAAGGCGTGGCTTTGAAAAGTCATTAGCATCAATAATGAATAACCTTAATGACGTTGCCGGTGTAAGAGTTGTGTGTCCATTTATAAGTGATATTTATGAAGTTGCTAATATGCTCACATCGCAAGACGATATTGAAGTAATGGAGGTTAAGGACTATATTAAAAATCCTAAAGCTAATGGATATAGAAGTCTTCATTATGTTATTATTGTGCCAATTTATCTTTCTTCTGGTAAGGAGTATATGAAAGTGGAAGTTCAGATTAGAACTATTGCAATGAATTTCTGGGCTAGTCTTGAACATCAAATGCACTATAAGCATTTTGATAACAACGAAATTCCTGACGTAGTATCTGAGCTTACAAGATGTGCGGAAAATATTTATAATACCGATACACGCATGCAGGAAATCAGAGATAATATAATGCCTATGATACATAAATAAGAATATTATTTTAAAGTATTTGAGAAAATGGAGTAATAGTGTCACTCATTGCTTGCCCAAGAAAATTATTATTTAAAATTAAAAAAAATTAAAAAAATGTTGTAGTTACAACAGAAACTTTTGAAAAAATGCAATATACTCTAACAGTACCGAGTTGATAAAACTATGTAAAACCTAAGTGCTGTTAGGGATTGCATTTATTTTTTTATAAAGTGTATAAAAACGTAAATTTATGGTAATTATAAAGCTGTAACATATGTTTCATTTAACTTGCTATGGCGGACTGTAAATTTGGCTAATGATATAATATATAGACAGCACAGAAAGAGGAATGATATGGATAATAAGATGTTTTGTTTTCAGTGTGAACAGACAGCAGGGTGTAGCGGTTGTACAGGTAACGCAGGAGTTTGTGGAAAGAGTGCTAATACTGCAATACTTCAAGATGAATTAACAGGTGCGTTGATATCACTTGCAAAGACTTGTGGTAATAATGCAAAGACAGAAAATACAGATAGAATTATTATAGAAGGTCTGTTTACTACTATTACAAATGTCAATTTTAATGACGAAACATTAAAAGAAATGATTGATAAGGTGCGTAAGGAAAAGGAAAAAATCGCTCCAGGTTGTAGTGTCTGTTCTTCAAAGTGTGGAAATACAGATGAATATGATATGAAAAATATTTGGAATGATAACGAAGATATACGTTCATTAAAGTCGCTTATACTTTTTGGAATAAGAGGTATGGCAGCATACGCATATCATGCTATGGTATTAGGATATACAGATGAAAGCGTAAATAATTTCTTTTATAAGGCACTTTCAATTATAAGTTATGATTTAGGTATGCAGGATTTACTTCCAGTTGTATTAGAAACAGGAGAAGTTAATCTTAAATGTATGGAGTTGTTAGATAAAGCTAACACAACAAGTTATGGTACACCAGTTCCAACAAAGGTAAGCTTAACAGTAGAAAAAGGTCCATTTATTGTAATTACAGGACATGACCTTAAAGACTTACAACTTCTTCTTGAACAGACAAAGGATAAGGGAATTAATATTTATACTCATGGTGAAATGCTTCCAGCACACGCTTATCCTGAACTTAAAAAGTATCCTCACCTTAAAGGAAACTTTGGAACAGCTTGGCAGAACCAGCAGAAAGAATTTGATAATATTCCTGGTGCGATACTTTATACAACAAATTGTCTTATGCCAGTAAAACAAAGTTATGCAGATAGAGTATTTACAACAGAAGTAGTATCATATCCTGAAATGGTTCACATTGGAGAAGATAAAGATTTTACACCTGTAATTGAAAAGGCTCTTGAGCTTGGTGGATACAGTGAAGATGTTAAAAACACAGGAATTAACGGTGGAGAATACGTTATGACTGGCTTTGCACATGGAACGGTGCTTGGTGTTGCAGATAAGGTTATTGAAGCTGTTAAAAATGGGGATATAAGTCATTTCTTCCTTGTCGGTGGTTGTGACGGTGCAAGGACAGGAAGAAATTATTATACAGAATTTGTTAAGCAGACACCTAAGGATAGTATAATTCTTACACTTGCCTGTGGAAAGTACAGATTTAATGATTTAGACCTCGGTACTATTGGTGGACTTCCACGAATTATGGATATGGGTCAGTGTAATGACGCATATAGTGCAATCAAGGTCGCAATAGCACTTTCAGAAGCATTTAATTGTGGTGTAAATGAGCTTCCGCTTTCAATGGTGCTTTCATGGTATGAGCAAAAAGCTGTATGTATTCTTCTTACACTTTTGCACCTCGGAATTAAAAATATATACTTAGGCCCAACACTTCCGGCATTTATTTCGCCAAATGTGTTAAATTACCTTGTGGAAAACTATAACATTTCACTTATAAGCACACCAGAAGAAGATTTAAAAAAAATTCTTGGATAATAAATTTTGAAATTGGAGGCTGGCAGACAATGATGATAACTAGAGATATGATTATTGGAGAAATTCTAGGGTTAAGACCAGATGCGTCAGAAATTCTTCTAAACAGTGGTATGCACTGTATCGGTTGTCCATCATCACAGATGGAAACGTTAGAAGATGCTTGCAAGGTACATGGAATTTCTATTGAAGAAGTACTTGAAAAGCTTAATTCATAAGATAATTGTATAATATGTGATATTGTGGTAAGAAATTCATTATAAATTTAAAATAATTATTTTGGAGATTGTAATATGAAATATCATGTTAATGAGTTGTGTATCGGCTGTGGATTATGTGTGGCTGTCTGCCCTGATGTATTTTCAATAGGTGATAATGGCACAGCCGTAGCCATAGATAGTGATGTAACAGGAGAAGTTGTAAGTACAGCACAAGAAGCTAAAGAAGGCTGTCCTGTTGGGGCAATTGAAGAACAATAATAATAAAAACCTTATTAATATTCTTAATTTAGGCGAATAATGAGCAAAGGTCTTGTATAAGATTTTTGCTCATTATTGCGATAACTTGAAAAGCTTACAGAGTGTGTTTTTCATGGTTAGAATGTTAATGAGGTTTTTGTTTTTTAGAAGATATTTTTAAAAACATTCAATAAATGCTTTAGCTACATTACTAAATACACTATGCTTTTTCCAAACAAGAGCATAGTGTGTATCTATCGGCGGTTTTAGTGGAAGAAAGCATATATTGTCAGCAAGATTAGATGGGAGTAAATCTCTTGTTGTTAAAAAGTATCCTAAGTCGTTTAACACAAAATTTTCAGGATTGCCATGAACGGTATTATATGTTGCTTTTATATCGAGCTTTTCAAGGTCGGTTTTTGCCCAATGAGCTATTTCTTGTTCTAACTCCATTAGTTGTTTTGAAAGTGAGGGTTGACTTATATGAAGGCTTTCTGCGGCTTTTGTGATGTTGCCTTCTCTAGCTACGGCTAGAAAATATTTTAAAACTCTTATATCCATAAATATTTCCTTTTTATTTAGTGAATAGCTTTTTTTATTCAAACAATAATTAGAATTATTATAAGTTATTTTATTTAAGATTGCAATTTATAAATTTATGGTTTGTTAGATAAATCAACAACGTTTAAATATCAGTATTACATTATATGAAATAAACACATAAGTGAAAGTACAATTTAATAATTTATATGCCCTTGTCAAACAAATATTAAATCGTTTTTTTATTGTGATTTATTGTTTTATATAATTTTAATATCTTTAGGTTTTAGCATATTTGGGAAGTGTGTGAAATATTCGTAAAAGCTATGGTAAATTATAACTTATAAGTATTTGTTATAATAAGATGTGATGATTATAATGTATTTGGATTTAATGTTGGGGCTTGTTTTAGTGGGATAAGTGTCAAGTTGAGTTCATAAATATTTAACGGGAGTGTGCTTTATGGATAAAGATAACAACAAGAAAAATTCAATGGATATGCTTAATGGCACTATATGGAATAAGCTTCCTAAGTTTGCATTGCCAATAGCAGCTACGGGTATTCTTGAACAGCTTTTTAATGCGTCTGATATTGTTATTGTAGGGCAGTTTACAGGAAGTAATAGTACGGTGTCTGTGGCAGCAGTTGGAGCAAATAGTCCAATTATAGGACTTATTGTTAATCTTTTTATAGGAATTGCGTTAGGAAGTAATGTTATTATTGCTAATTCGATTGGTAAAAATGATGTAAAAGCTGTTAAAAAAGCTGTTCATAGTTCGATAATAATGGCAGTTCTAGGCGGTATACTTGTGGCAATTATTGGAGAGCTTATGGTTGGTGGACTTTTAAATATGCTTAATGTTCCAGAAGATGTGCTTGATTTTGCAAAGCTTTATATAAGAATATATCTTATTGGCATGCCAGTTATTTTGCTTTATAATTTTGAAGCGGCGATTTTTAGAAGTATTGGTGATACAAAAGTGCCGTTGATTGCACTTGCATTTTCAGGTGTGTTAAATGTTATTCTTAATCTTTTTTTGTAATAGTGCTTAAAATGACTGTAAATGGAGTTGCTTTAGCCACAGTTATTTCAAATGCTGTTAGTGCGAGTATTTTATTTGCTAAACTATTAAAAACGGATAAGATTATACATATTGAGTTAAATCAGTTAAGATTAGATAAAATAAGTGTTATAAATATACTTAAAATTGGTCTGCCAGCAGGTATACAAAGTGCAGTATTTGCAATTGCGAATATTGTTATACAAGCTTCAATTAACAGTCTTGGAACTGTAGTTATAGCCGCTTCAAGTGCCGCCTTTAACATTGAAGTGTTTGCTTATGATGTACTTAATTCATTTAGTCAAGCTTGTACAACATTTGTGGGACAAAATTATGGTGCAGGTAATTTGAAAAGATGTAGAAGAACTCTTTTTATATGTCTTATAGAAGATGCTATTGCGTCAGCTTCAACTATTATATTAGTACTTTTTGCAGGAAGATTTTTACTGTCATTATTTAATAGTGACCCACAAGTAATTGAAATAGGTTATACACGACTTATTATGATATTTACAGCTTATATTTTTAGTATGCTCTATGAACTTATGTCTGGTTATCTTAGAGGGTTTGGAATATCTTTTGTTCCGGCTATACTTACGGTAATTGGTGTATGTGTTGTAAGAATTGTGTGGATATACACAGCATTTCCAGCAAATAGAACATTTAAAACAATTATGATGGCATATCCGATTAGCTTGTCAGTTACGGCTGTGTTGATATTTATTGCATTGATAGTATATAGACCATCAAGAAGAATGGAAAAATAACAACAATAAATAATCTGTTACAGTGTTGATTTTTTGTTTAATTATAAATATAATAAAATTATAATAGGTTAATGAAGGTTTTTATTATGCTTATTGCAGTAAATCTTTTACAAAGACTTATTCCAATTTCACAATTTTATTTTCTTTTATTGGAAGCTAATAAACGTATGGAAGATAATCAAAATAGTAAAACAATTCCATTGGCTTCGGTTATGAGTGCTTTAGGAATAGATGAGAGAGAGCTTTTGAATACGGAGAATATGGAAGGAGTGTAAAAATGTTAGCTATATATCCAGCTTGTTTTTTTAATGAAAATAATGGTTATTCTGTTATATTTCCGGATTTGAATTATTTAGCTACACAAGGTGATGATTTAGAAGAAGCAATTAAAATGGCAGTTGATTGCTTGGCAGGATATTTGTATTCATGTAAGCAGGATAAAGAAACAATTCCCGCACCATCGAATATAACAGATATAGATATTGCTAGTCTTTCAAAAGAACTTTCAATTGATGATGTAGTAAAAGAAGCATTTGTTGATATGGTTAGTGTTGATGTTGAAAGTTATGCAAAAAAAATATTTTAATAATTAAATAATTTAAAATTGTGACATGAATTATTATAAATATTTTAAAGTGAAAGTATTATATATAGAATAATAAGAATATTTAGGAGAAAGTGATATGGGGGAATTGTTTCAGTATTATTTTGAAAAAAATAATATATCTAGTATAGAGCCGTATTTATGTTCAAAAATGAAAGAATTAGTAGGACTTAGAAATAAAGCTGTGTCTGACAAGAATATGTATGATTATGAAAAGAATTATGTATTACATGGAATGAAGGATGTCAATGAGGGGAGTTTAATGCAGATATATCCATCACCAGAATTCATGTATATAAGTCAACTTGAAGAAATTGAAAATATATGTAGAGTAATGCACTTTAAAACTATTTGTTTTTATAGACGAAAAAATCAATTTGAAGAAAAACGTGCTAATGCAAAATATATTAAAGAAATAATTTCTAAAGCAATAAGTTTTAATCCATATATAAGTTATGAAGAACTTGTTAAGCAAGATTTATCAATGGAGATTGAATTAGAACTGGAATATTTAATAGAAACCAATCAGTTGCAAAGTGTAAAAATTACGAAGTCGACAAAGTATGGTAATCGTAAATGGCGTTGGAAGTAAAATAATAAAGGAAATATAAATATGCAAAGAGTAATTGGAATTACTAAAGATAAATATATAGATACAGATTTGGATACGTTATTAATTCATTTTTCGGATACAAAACAAGAGTCGTATGTTTATGAATATGACGTTCCAGAAGAATTTCCATATATAATTTTTCTTTCTAAAAAAGCAAATGCAAAATTTCCGTCATGGATAGAAATAGTCAATCCTAAGGTTGTACTAGAAATAGATAATGCCCCACTCCCTGATTTGGGAGAGCTTGAATATAATGGGAATACATATACAATTAAAAAGTTAATAAAAAAGTTAATCAATTAATATTATATTGTATACATATAACAAATGTGGTATATTAACCTTACTAAAAATATTAATGTAAAGGATAAAAACACATGGAAAAAGGATTGGTTCATATATATTGTGGAGATGGAAAGGGTAAAACTACTGCTGCCACTGGACTTGCTGTAAGATGTGCAGGTGCAGGAGGCAGCGTTTTGTGGTTTCAGTTCTTAAAAAGAGATACTTCAAGTGAGAGATTAAGTCTTGAAAAGCTTGACAATATTACACTTGTAAAAGGATATGATAAGATAAAGTTTACATTTGCAATGACAGAAGAAGAAAAGTCCGAAGCTACAAAGTTTTATAATGATACATTAGAAGATATAAAAGAGCTTGTAAATACAGGTGATTACGATATGTTAGTGCTTGATGAAACATTTGGCGCAATAAGTTCTGGAATATTGTCAGAAGACTTGATTATAGATTTTCTAAAAAATAAACCAGAAGGTCTTGAAGTTGTTATGACAGGCAGAGAGCCATCTGTTAATGTAATGGAATATGCAGATTATATATCTGAAATAAGAAAAATAAAACACCCTTTTGATAAAGGAATACAGTCAAGAAAAATGGTTGAGTATTAAATTGTGTTGTTGCTTGTAATAGAAGTGCAAGAGTTTTGTATAAATTATATAGTAAGAGTTTTATGAGTAAGTAACAAAGAAATTGTTGTATTTGTGTAACTGTTGTTGAACGTAATTAAAGAACGAAAAAAATATGCAGAATAAAAATATAAAAGCTAATCAATTAAAAGAAAATGTAATATATACTGATAAAGATTTACAAAAATATATTGAAGAAATCGGACATATTGATGAGAATATGTGTAATAGCGCAAGAAATAAATGGGATAATATAGGTAAGCCATTAAGGAGTCTTGGTCGCCTTGAAGAAATGGTTATTCAGCTTGCAGGAATTACAGGAAATCTTAATCCTACAGTAGATAAAAAGGCTGTCATTATATTTTGTGCAGATAATGGTGTTGTTAGTGAAGGTGTAACTCAGACAGGACAAGAAGTAACGGCAGTTGTTTCTACTAATTTTACAAAAGGCATTGCTACAATTAATTCATTTGCGAGAGTGTTAGGAGCAGATGTATTTCCTGTAGATGTTGGTATTAATAAAGATATGTCATCAGTTAAAGGAATAATTAATAGAAAAGTGTCAATGGGTACTAAAGACATTTTAAAAGGTCAGGCAATGACAAGAAGTGAATGTATACAAGCTATTATTGTAGGAATTGAGATAGTACATACACTTAAGGATAAAGGCTATAATATGTTTATAACTGGTGAAATGGGTATTGGCAATACTACAACGTCAAGTGCAATTCTTTCTGTGCTTGAAGATATTCCGGTTGAAAAAGTGACGGGCAAAGGAGCTGGACTTACAAAAAATGGAATAAATCACAAGATAGAAGTTATTAACACAGCTATTAAGGTTAATGAACCTAATAAAAATGATGTAATAGACGTTATGGCAAAGCTTGGTGGATTTGATATCTGTGCGATTGCAGGAGCATTTCTTGGGGGAGCTATATATCATGTGCCTGTAATTATTGACGGTTTTATATCAGCAGTTTCAGCTAATTGTGCGATACATCTTTCAAAGGCGTGTAGCGATTATATGTTTGCTTCTCATGTGTCAGCAGAACCAGCGGGGCAAATGGCACTTAATGCGATAGGTAAAATTGCGTATATTAATGCTGGAATGTGTCTTGGTGAGGGAACGGGAGCTGTACTTTTGGCACAGCTTTTTGACTATGCGCTTTCAGCTTATAATGAAACAGCCGATTTTGATAAGGCTGATTTTGGGCGTTATAAGTTATTAGATTAAGGGGTTACTATGGCTAAAGGTAAATTAAGATGTGGTTATACAACAGGAACGTGTGCAGCTATAGCAGCTAAGGCAGCAGTTAAAATGCTTCTTGAAAAAAATGACGTAATACGAGAACAAATAATCACGCCCAATAAAACAAAGGTAAGTGTAGAAATATTTGATATTGACTATTCAGATACATTTGTTTCTTGTGCAGTAAAAAAAGATGCAGGTGATGACCCCGATGTTACTAATGGGATTATGATATATGCAAAGGCTGAATTTATTGATTTTGATAGTGAAAAAGAAATGCAAGATATTAAAATTGTCATTGATGGTGGAATTGGAGTAGGGCGTGTTACAAAGCTGGGACTTTCTCAAGCTATTGGAGAAGCCGCAATTAATCCAGTTCCTAAAAAAATGATATATGATGAAGTGAAAAATGTTATTGAAGAATATAATTCTAAGTATAGTCAAGCTATAAATGGTATAAAAATTACAATTTATGTTCCTAAAGGAGAAGAAATTGCAAAGAAAACATTTAATCCACGACTTGGAATAGTAGGTGGAATATCTATTTTGGGGACAAGTGGTATTGTAGAGCCTATGAGTGAAAAGGCACTTCTTGAGTCTATTGAAGTTGAAATGAAAGTTGTAAAAGCATCGGGTGTTAAAAATCTTATAATAACTCCCGGAAATTACGGGGAAGATTTTATTAAAAATACTATGAATTTTGATTTGTCTAATTCGGTAAAATGTAGTAATTTTGTGGGAGATACAATAGATTTGGCTGTTGATATGGGATTTGAAAGTATACTTCTTGTTGGTCATATGGGAAAGCTTGTAAAGTTGGCAGCAGGAATAATGAATACACATTCACATCAAGCAGATGGAAGAATGGAGATATTTACAGCCCACAGTGCGTTGTATAATGCACCCGTTGAAGTGTTAAAAAGTCTTATGGATTGTATTACTACTGATGAAGCTGTAAATATTATAAAGGATTATGATTTTTATGATGATGTAAGAAAAAGTATAATGAAAAGAATTGATTATCATATAAAACAACGAGTTAGAAATGAAGTGCTTATTGGGGCTGTGTTATTTTCTAATAAATGGGGACTTTTTGGAAAGACAGATATGGCAGATGAAATAATATGTAATATAAAGAATGAGAAAGATAACAGTAGTATATAAACACACACACCAGTAAAAGTACAATTTTATGTATTTGTATGCCATCGTCAAACAGGTGTTTTTGCCGTTGTCAAACAAATTCAAAAAATGTTCTTTTAATGGTACATTTAGTTTATATGCTACTGATATCTTTTCTGTAGGTAGTGTGGTGTGCAATATATTATTATAAAGTTTTTGTACTTTTTATTATATTCTATAAATGAGCAAATACAGAGAAATGCACAAAAATATATTAAAAAATAAAGTAGAATATATTTTAAATTTGTTTATTTATATGAATGAATATATAGAAAGAAGTGGGGGGGTATTTGCTGGCGTCGAATTATTTATAAATGCAGTTAAAATGAGTAGTGTTAATTAAGATAAGAAAGAGGTTATGATATGGTACATTTTGTTGGTGCAGGTTCGGGTGCGGTTGATTTGATTACGGTAAGGGGTAAAAAATTAGTTGACAGTGCAGATGTTGTTATTTATGCGGGTTCGCTTGTTAATGCAGAGCTTTTAAGTGATTGTAAGAAAAATTGTGAAATATATAACAGTGCAACAATGACTTTAGAACAAGTTATTGAAGTTATAGAAAATGCTGAAAAATGTGGAAAGATTACAGTTAGGCTTCACACTGGTGATCCTTGTCTCTATGGAGCGATAAGGGAACAAATGGATATACTTGATAATAAAAATATTAATTATGATTATTGTCCGGGAGTAAGTTCATTTTGCGGAGCTGCGGCTGCTCTTAATTTGGAGTATACATTGCCTGATGTGTCTCAATCTGTTGTAATTACTCGCATGGAGGGAAGAACAAGTGTGCCTGAGCTTGAAAGTATTGAAGAATGGGCAAGACACAAGTCTACAATGGTAATATTTCTTAGTATGGGACTTTTAGAGGAGTTGGAAAAAAGGTTGATAAAGGGTGGCTATTCAAAGGATACGCCTGCTGCTATAGTGTATAAAGCAACTTGGAGTGATGAGAAAACATTCCGCTGTACTGTATCAACTATTAATAAAACAGCTAAAGAAAATGGTATTACAAAGACAGCACTTGTAATTGTGGGTGATGTGCTTAATAGTGTATATAGTCGTTCAAAGTTGTATAATCCTGAATTTAGTACAGAGTATCGTAGGGCAATAAGTGAAGAATATTAATATATAGTTAAGTAAATATTTAGGAAGGGCTGTGATTATGAATAAGTTATATATTGTAGGAATTGGACCGGGAGAGTATGAAGGGCTTACTATTAAGGCTGATAACGTGTTAAAGTCTTGTGATGTAATTGTAGGTTATACAGTTTATGCTGACCTTGTAAGAAAATATTATCCCAATAAAAAATTTATAGAAACTCCAATGAGAAAAGAAGTTGAGCGATGTCGCATGGCGTATGATCAGGCTATGGCGGGCAATAGCACCGCAATTGTTTGTAGTGGTGACGCAGGTGTGTATGGTATGGCTAGTATTATGTATGAGCTTAACAGTGAATATCCACAGGTTGAGCTTGAAGTTATTGAAGGTGTTACAGCAGTTCTTTCTGGTAGTAGTGTGTTAGGTGCGCCTATTTCACATGATTTTGCTGTTATAAGTTTAAGTGATTTGCTTACACCATGGGAAACTATTGAGCAGAGATTAGAAAGTGTTTCAAAGGCTGATTTTTGCATAGGTATTTACAATCCGTCTAGTAAAAAAAGACATGATTATCTTAGGAAAGCTTGTGAAATACTTTTAAAATATAAGTCAAAAGATACTATTTGTGGTTATGTAAAAAATATAGGTCGAGATGGCGAAAGTTATAAAATAATGACACTTAATGAGCTTATGAATGAACAAACTGATATGTTTACAACAGTATTTGTAGGCAATAGTCAGACAAGAGTTATTAATGGCAAAATGGTTACACCGAGAGGATATACATATTAAAAATAATAATTACGAAGAAAAGAGAAAGCTTTATGGATAATAAACAAATAGTATATCTTGTTGGAATAGGAATGGGAAATGTGGAAAATTATACAAAGGAAGCTATAAAAATTATATCTACATCTGATATTCTTATTGGAGCAGAAAGAATGATAAATTCAGCTAAAAAGTTGAAAAAAACAGACATTTTTGAAAATAAAAAAGTGTTTATCTCATATAAGCCTAGCGAAATAAAAGACATTTTAAGTAAAAATGAATTTATGCAAGCAACAGTGCTATTATCGGGAGATACAGGCTTTTACAGTGGTGCTAAGAAGTTGGAAAGTATACTTTTTGAATATGATGTAAGAGTAGTCGCTGGAATATCTAGTGTGGCTTATTTTTGTAGTAAGATAGGTCAGTCTTGGGATAATGCTGAGATTGTAAGTTGTCATGGTAAACAGGTCAATCTTATTTCTAGAATTTTAAGAAATGAAAAGACATTTGCACTTCTTGATGGCAAGGAAAGTCTAAACAAGCTTTGTGAAAAACTTGTATATTATAATGTAGATGTAAAGCTTTATGTTGGCATTAATTTATCATATCAAGATGAGCGCATTATAACGGGAAGCCCTAAAGAGTTAATAAATATTGATACTGAAAGTCTTGTTGTAGTGTTTATAGTTAATGAAAATAGTATTGATAGGATTTGTTATAGTATAAAAGATGAAGACTTTATAAGAGATAAAGTTCCTATGACGAAAAGGGATGTGAGAGCTTTAAGTATTTCAAAGTTAGGGCTTAAAAATAATTCTATTGTGTATGATATTGGTGCAGGGAGTGGTTCGGTATCAATTGAAACGGCTATGCAGTCACCAGATATTTTAGTATATGCTGTTGAAAAAAATGAATTGGCAGTTGAACTTATTGAAAAAAATAAGAGAAAATTTGTGACAGATAATGTTGTTGTCATTCATGGAAAAGCACCTGAAGCTATAGAGGATTTACCAATGCCAGATTGTGTATTTATAGGTGGCAGTACTGGAAATATAAGAAGTATTATAGAAAAGGTATTTGAGAAGAATAGCAAGTGTAATGTTGTGGTTAATACTGTAACACTTGATACACTTTCGGAAATTGTAAATATATTAAAGGTGCATAAGGAATATAAGGCAGAGATTACGCAGGTGCAGGCTTCTCATTCTTTTGAAGTGGGGGATTATATGATGATGAGAGGGGATAATCCAGTGTATATTATTAATATTTGCGTGATGACATAAGAAAACTAATATGATATTTCTTGTTGATGGATAAATGCTAAGTTGTGGCATCACTGTTTTTTGACAGCATATCTAAGAATTATTAAGCATTTACCATAGACTGCAAAATATCATATCAGTTTCATTATGCTGTTTATGTTGTGGTTGGTTATACAGATTTATATTAATAACTATAAATGAGCAAATCTAAAATATTGCACAATGTTGTATATACCGCAAAGAGATATTATACTTAATTTTTAAAAATATGTTTTAAGTGCAAATAAAAAGAAAATATTTTTGTGCAAATTTGTGTGTTGTTCATTTGTAATTAATAAGTTTTTTGAGAGTTTGAGAAAATATTAGATTGGTTTTATGTTGTAAGTGTTTCTTGTTGTGATAGATTATATAAAGTGATGGAGTAATTGAAGTGAGTAATAGCAATAAGTTGGTTAAGAAGAAGTTGCCGAGGGTTATGTTTGCGGGGACTAATAGTGGGTGTGGGAAGACTTCTATTGTTTGTGGGATTTTGTGGGCTCTTAAATGTATGGGCGTGAGTTGTTCTTCTGTGAAGTGTGGACCTGATTATATTGACCCTATGTTTCACAGTCAGATATTTGGTATTCCTTCTCAAAATATTGATATGTTTTTTTGTAATAGTAAGCAAAATTTATATCTTATGTCGGAAAATGCTAAGGCTACTGATATTACTGTAATGGAAGGAGTAATGGGGTATTTTGATGGTCTTGCTATGGATAGTGTAGTTGCTAGTTCTTATGATGTTGCGTATAATACTAATACTCCTGTTGTGCTTATTGTAAATGCAAAGGGGATGGGGTTATCAGTTGTATCGGTTATTGAAGGTTTTTTAAAATTTGATACAAATGGTAATTCTTCTGATAAAACTAATTGTAAGTGTGTAAAAAATAACTGTATAAAAGGGGTTATTTTAAATAATATTTCTAGTATGACGGGTAATATGCTTTCTAAGGTTATTGAAGAAAGAACAGGAATTAAAGTATTAGGTTGTGTGCCAAATATTTCTGATTGTCATTTTGAAACTAGACATTTGGGGCTTGTGACTCCATTTGAACAAGAAGATATCAAAAAAACAATTGAAAAAATCGGACATATAATTAAAGAAAATGTTGATATTAATGCTATTATAGAGCTTGCTAACAGTGCAGTTGATGTTGAAGTCGATATGCCGAATGAATGGAAAAAATATATTGACGATGACATTTTAAAAGAGCAAAGTTGTAATAATAGTATAAGTGAATTTGATTTGCAAAATAGCAATTATGATGTGAATTTAGGTAGACAAGTTAGTGGTGAAATTGTTAATAATAAAAAAGAAAAGCATTTATTAAATGTTGCACTTGCTTGGGATAATGCGTTTTGCTTTTATTACAAGGATAATATTGAGTTATTAAAAAAGCTAGGGTGTAGGATAAATACATTTAGCCCAATTAAAGACAAAGTACTTCCAAAAGACACTGATATTATACTGCTTGGTGGAGGTTATCCAGAAGTTTATGGAGAACAACTTTCACAAAATAAAGCCATGTTAAATTCTATAAAAAATGCCATTGAAAGCGGAGTATATTGTCTTGCGGAATGTGGTGGTTTTATGTACCTTCACGAACAACTTGAATGTGAGAATGGAAAAGTTTATAATATGGTGGGTGTAATTAAGGGGAAGTCCTTTAATACAAAGCACCTTGTAAGGTTTGGATATATTTCAATTAAAGATATAAATTCTGACAACACTTTAATAAAAGGACATGAATTTCACTATTGGGATAGTACGAACAATGGAAGTTCTTTTGTTGCTGTTAAACCGTCTGGTAAGAGAAGTTGGGAGTGTATCCATGCAGCTAAGAATTACATTGTAGGTTATCCACATCTTTATTATTATTCAAATATTGAGTTTATAAGCAATTTTCTTGAAAGCTGTAGGAATAGTAAACTACATGATAAATTTATAGCTGATGAGTAAATGTTAATTAAAAATATAGAGCAAAGGTCAGGGGGTGAAAATTACTTATAAATACTTTCTTTATTGATAATGAATACACAGTTAATAAATTTATTAGGAGAATATTATGTTTGTTGTAATATCAGGGGCTAGTGGAAGTGGTAAATCTGAATATGCTGAAAGTCAAGCTGTAGGTCTTTCAAATAAAGATAATACACAGCTTGTATATATAGCGACGATGATGGCATTTGATGAGGAGGCTAGAGCAAAGATTAAAAGACACCGCCTTATGAGAAAGGACAAGGGATTTGCAACTATTGAGTGTTTTTATGGACTTAAGGGTGTTAAGTTAAACAGTAATTGCACTGTTCTTCTTGATTGTATGTCTAATCTTGTGGCAAATGAGATGTTTAATGAAAACGGTGCAGGGCAGCAGACGGTTTTTGAAGTTATGACGGGGATTGATAATATTTTAACACAAGCTAAAAATGTTGTTATCGTAACAAATGAAGTGTTTAGTGATGGTTGTGAGTATGATGACACTACCTTGCGTTATATAGCTTATCTTGGCAGTATTAATAAAGAAATGGCAAAGAAGGCTGATGTTGTAACTGAGGTTGTGTATGGGATACCAATCAATTATAAAGTTAATTCAATATAAAGTGAGTTGAAAGTTTTACAAAATATTAATAAAAGAAGGGATATGTTATGCAGTCATTGATTATTGCACTTGCTATGTATTCTAAAATACCATTGCCACAAATTGAATGGAATAAAAAAAATATGAAATATGCGTTGTGTTTTTTTCCCGTTGTTGGTGTAATAATAGGAATAGCACAATATCTTTTTTTTATGGTGTGTGATAATTTGGGAATGGGAGTATTATTTAAAAGTCTTATAGCAAGTGTAATACCAGTTGTAATAACTGGTGGAATACATATTGATGGATACCTTGACACCGTAGATGGTATTTGTTCTTATGCAGACAAAGAAAAAAGGCTTGAAATCTTAAAAGACCCTAATTCGGGGGCATTTGCAATTATATATGGAATAGTGTATTTTATATGCTGTGTGGCTTGTTTTAGTGAGCTTGATATAAATGGATTAGTATTTGTATGTATAGGTTACGTTGTATCGAGAACGTTAAGTGCGTTAAGTATTGCGACATTTCCTAAGGCAAAAAATACAGGGCTTGTTTCTGCATTTCAAGATGGAGCGCATAGAAGAAATGTTGCTATTATAACAAGTATTTGTTTTATAGTTGAGCTTGTAATAACTGTGTTAATTGGTGGAATATTAGCTGGAGTTATTATGGGTATTGGAGCTTTAGGAACATTTTTTATGCACTATAGACTTTGTATGAAAAAATTCGGTGGTATAACAGGCGACCTTGCAGGGTTCTTTCTTCAAATATGCGAGCTTGTGATATTGTTTTTATTTATGGTTTTATGTAAATATAGTTAATTGTATTTTTAATATTATTAAATTGTTTTTTGATTTTTAATTTAAAAAGCAATGTTTTTTTGTATTAAGAAAAGGCTATAAGTATTTTATAATAGAATATGTTATTTTTAAAAATTTTATTTATGCGAACGAGATTACAAAGTCTAGGTTTGCATAATAATTTGACAAGTATTGAGATAACTTTAGAAAAGAGAGATATTAAAGAATGAAAAAAATTCTTATAATTGGTGGTGCTTCACAAGGAAAAACTGAGTTTGCAGTAAAACATTTTAATGAGTTTGTAAATGTACAAGAAAGTCTAATTGATAAGAATAGTATTAAAAATATTAGTAATGGTGATAATGATAAGATTTTTGATACTAAATATCAAAAGCTATATAATGGTATTTTTTTAGATGATTTTCATTTAATTATGAAAAATATGCTTGAAAATAATGTTGATTATCAACAGTTTGTTACAGAGTTGACAAACGTTGATGGCTGGCTTGTTATTTCAAATGAGATAGGTAGTGGTATAGTTCCCATTGATAAAAAGGACAGGTTGTGGCGTGAACAGACTGGAAGAATGTTGACAAAGATTGCAAGTCAGGCTGATGAAGTGTATAGAGTATTTAGCGGTATACCACAAAAAATAAAATAGTGAGTTATTGTAAATATGATAATTCAAATTAGTAAGTTTAAAAAGTGATTAAATACGATAAATGGAGAAATTATGTTTGAAGCTTGTATAATTGGTTTTTTTATTGATTTGGTGCTTGGTGACCCTTATTGGTTTACACTTCACCCTATAAGACTTATAGGTAGGCTTATATCATTTATGGAAAAGCTTACAAGAAAGCTATTTCCAGATACTAATAAAGGCTGTCTTTTGGCAGGCGGGGTTACGGCAATTGTGGTAACATTTATATCGACTGCTATTCCAGCTATTATTATTATATGGTGTAATAGTATAAGTTACTGGCTTAGTCTAGCTGTTCAAAGTATTATGTGTTATTTTATCTTTGCATTAAAATCCCTAAAAACAGAAAGTATGAAGGTGTATTATGCTTTGGAAAATGAAGGACTAGAAGCAGGAAGAAAAGCTGTTTCAATGATTGTTGGCAGAGATACAGACTGCCTTGACGAACAAGGGGTAATTAAGGCTGCTATAGAAACTGTTGCTGAAAATTCGAGTGATGGTATTATAGCACCACTTACCTTTATGATGCTTGGTGGGCCAATAGCTGGCTTTTTTTATAAGGCAATTAACACAATGGATTCTATGATTGGTTATAAAAATGAAAAATATCTTTATTTTGGGCGAGTTGCAGCGAAAGCAGATGATGTTGTAAACTTTATTCCTGCAAGACTTTCGGCGATTTTTATGATGGCGGTTGCTTTTATAATACCAGGTTTTGATGGCAAAGGAAGTGTGCGTATATTTAAACGTGACAGAATGAAAAGTTCTAGTCCTAATTCAGCACAGACAGAAGCGGTGTGTGCAGGGGCTATGGATATTGAGCTTTTAGGTGATGCGTATTATTTTGGGGTACTTCATAAGAAACAGACAATAGGCGACCCTATACGAAAAATTGAAAGGAAAATGATTGTAGAAGTTAATAGGCTTTTATATGGGACAGTAATACTTGCGATGGTGGTGTTTTCTATTATTAAGTTTATGTGGAAAATGATATGATATTGGGAAGTCGATGGATAAAAACTAAGTAGTTCTAAGATGTACTGATTTATGTATTGAAGCCGAACGTGAACGCAATCAATGCGACATCGTGTCGCTGATTGCTTGCCCCGACGTCCTTGTCGGGACATCACTTGTTTGTAACAGCACAACTAAGAACTACTAAGTTTTTACCATATACTCCCCAATATCATATCATTTTCCTAGTGCGTTTTTACGATATGTGTATTATATTTGAATTGAATGTAAAATTATTCTTGTGTTAGGAGAGTTGAGTGTGATGGAAAATGTTCATGGTGGGGATATTTATAGATATGATAATGTGCTTGATTTTTCGGCTAATATTAATCCACTTGGAACGCCTGAAGCTGTGAAAAGGGCGATTGTTGGGAGTGTTTCTAATATTGGGGCGTATCCGTCGATGTATTGTGATAGTTTGAGGGATAAGCTTGCTTTGTATTATAATAATAAAGGAAATGATATACATAGTGAGCAGATTATTTGTGGCAATGGGGCAGCAGATGTTATTTTTCGCTATGCGTTTGCCCTAAGACCTAAAAATGCTCTTGTAATTTCGCCTTGTTTTGCAGAATATGAAAATGCGTTGAAAAGTGCAGGGTGTGAAAATATTTTCCATTATATGTTAAATACAACTACTTTTTGCATTGAAAATGATATTTTTAAGCTGTTAGATAATGACTTAGATGTGATTTTTTTGTGTAATCCTAATAATCCTACAGGAATTGTTGTACCATGTGATATAATGTGTGGTATAGTAGCAAAGTGTGAAAAGAAAAATATAAAGGTTTTTATTGATGAGTGTTTTCTTGATTTTCTTGATAAGGAAGATGAGTATTCTTATATAGATAGAGTAAATACTTATAAAAATGTATTTGTATTAAAAGCATTTACAAAGATATATGCTATTGCGGGACTGCGATTGGGGTATGGCGTTACGGCTGATATTGAATTAATTGAAAAAATGTATGAAGTAGGTGCACCCTGGAATGTATCTACGTTGGCTCAGGTCGCAGGACTTGTGGCACTTGATGAAATAGAGTATAAGAATTATACAAAGCAGTATGTAAAGAATGAAAGACAGTATCTTTATGATGAATTTGATAAGCTTAATATAAAGTATTGGAAAGGCGAAGCTGATTATATTTTTTTTAAGGCGCAGGATAATTTGAAGGAGAAGTTGCTTGATAAGGGTATTCTTATAAGGGATTGCAGTAATTATGTTAATCTTAGTAGGGGGTATTATAGGATTGCTGTGAAGGGGCATAAGGATAATGAGAAACTTATTAAGGCGTTACGAGAAGTTAGTGTCGTAGGGGGAAAATGATATAATATTTTTTAGTCGATGAATAAAAGCTAAGTTGTGCTTGATAGGTATTGTGAACGGACATTAACGCAATCAATGCGACATCGTGTCGCTGGGTGCTTGCCCCGTCGTCCTTGTCGTGGCATCACTGGTTTGTAAACAGCACAACTAAGAACTTAAAAATGTAATAAATAGTGTTTTGATAATAGTTGGTCAGTTGTCTTATGTTTTGCTATGCTTGTTGATTATATAATGAGTTATAAATGACCAAATATAGAAAAATGCACAAAAATAGTCTTTCCTATTTGGGTTTAAAAGGCATTTTGAAAAATAAAGTATAATATGTTTTGTGGTATAGACGACATTGTGTAATATTTTTAATTTGCTGATTTATAGTAATAAGTTTTAGTTAATAAGTTCAAATGTATGGGCTTTTAGAATATATAAAGAAAAGAGGTTTGATGTTTGATATGGCTAGGTCTATAATGGTGCAGGGGACTATGTCTAATGCGGGTAAGAGCCTTTTGGCGGCGGGGTTGTGTCGTGTGTTTGTGCAGGATGGTTACAGAGTAGCTCCGTTTAAATCGCAGAATATGGCGCTTAATTCGTATATTACAAAAGATGGACTAGAGATGGGTAGAGCGCAGGTTATGCAGGCGGAGGCGTGTGGAATTGAGCCAGAGGTTTATATGAATCCTATACTTTTAAAACCTACTAATGATATAGGTTCACAGGTGATTGTAAATGGTGAAGTACAGGGCAATATGAAGGCTATGCAGTATTATAAAGAAAAGAGAAAGTATATTCCTAAAATAATGGAAGCTTATGAAACACTTTCATCAAAAAATGATATTATTGTAATTGAAGGTGCTGGCAGTCCAGCGGAGATTAATCTTAAGGAAAATGATATCGTAAATATGGGAATGGCTAAGATGGCGAAAGCTCCTGTTCTTCTTGCAGGTGATATTGACAGAGGTGGTGTGTTTGCACAGCTTATTGGTACACTTATGCTTCTTGATGATGATGAAAAAGATATTGTAAAAGGACTTGTTATTAATAAGTTTAGGGGAGATAAGGACATTTTAATGCCCGGAATTAAAATGCTTGAAGAACGTGTTGGTAAGCAAGTTTTAGGCGTTGTGCCATATCTTAATGTAGATATAGATGATGAAGACAGTTTGTCAGAAAGATTTAAGAAAAAGAGTAGTACAGGACTTATAGATATTGTTATTATAAGACTTCCTAGAATATCTAACTTTACAGATTTTAACGTGTTTGAGTGTTTTAATGATGTAAATGTAAGATATGTCACATCACCACAGCAGTTTGGCAATCCTGATATGGTTATTATTCCTGGAACAAAAAATACAATTGAAGACCTTATGTGGTTAAGGCAAAATGGACTTGAAGCTAAGATTATTAAAGCTTCATCAATGAATAAGGTAATATTTGGTATTTGCGGTGGCTTTCAGATGTTAGGAAATGTAATAGATGACCCAATTGGAGTTGAACATAAGGGAAGTATAAGGGGAATGGGATTAATTTCGGTATCAACAGTATTTAAGGATAGTAAGACACGAACAAGAGTGAATGGACATTTTAAAAATGTGCAGGGAGTATTACAAGCTCTTAATGGTCTTAGTATTGAAGGGTATGAGATACACATGGGAGAAACTACAAATAATACTTCTTCAATGTGTGAGCTTACATTTTATGAAAATACTCAGAGTGAAAAAGCAAGTATTAAAGAAGATGGTGCACAGCATGAAAATGTTTATGGAAGTTATGTTCATGGAATATTTGACGCTCCTGATGTTGCAAAAAGTATTGTAATGTCATTATTTCGTGAAAAAGGACTTGACTATAAACAGATTAAGGCTTTTAATATTGAAGAATATAAGCAAAAGCAGTATGATATTTTGGCAGACGCAATAAGAAGTTCTATGGATATGAATAAAATATATGAAATAATAGATAAAGGAATATAATAATATGGAAAAGGAAATAAATGGTATACATTTTGAAAATGTACCACCTAAGGAAATAGAAAGAAGAAGTTTTGAACTTTTAACAAATGAGCTTTGTGGGAGAACATTTAACAAAGACGAAGAACCAATTATTAAAAGAGTAATACATACTTCAGCAGATTTTGATTATGCAGATAACCTTTGTTTTTCAAAAGATGTTGTAAAGCTTGCAAAACAAGCTATAGAAAATGGTGCATGTATAGTCACTGATACGCAAATGGCAAAGGCGGGAATTAATAAAAAGACACTTGCTAGGTATGGTGGAGAAGTGTTTTGTTTTATGAGTGATAAGGATGTTGCGATAGAAGCGGCACAAAGACAGATTACAAGGGCAGCAGTCAGCATGGAAAAAATGTGTGAGATAGATAGAGATATAATTGTTGCTGTAGGAAATGCCCCAACAGCACTTATACGTCTTTATGAGCTTATAAAAGAAGGCAAGATAATGCCTAAGGCTATAATAGGTGTTCCAGTAGGATTTGTTAATGTTGTACAAGCTAAGGAATTGATAATGCAGGCTGGTGTTCCTTATATAGTTGCAAAAGGACGAAAAGGCGGAAGTAATGTGGCAGCAGCTATATGTAATGCGTTATTATATAATATTTAAAACTATTAAATATATTACTTTTATTTACACGAAAAATAAACCAAAATCCGCAGATTGCACGAGAACTTGGTGGCTATCGTGATGACTTGATAATATATCTTTTTAAGAAACGGAGTGAAGATAAATGGTATTACAAATGATTGGTGTTGACTATGAAAATGCAGATATACATGTAAGGTCGGCGTTTGCATTTCAACATCACGCAGTAAGTGACATTTTGACATATATAAAAGAAAATATGAATGTAAGTGGAGCAGTACTTATATCTACTTGTAATAGAACGGAGTTGTATATAAGTGCAGCTGAAAAAATTACTAATCTAAAAGAGCAAATGTGTTTTTTAGGAAATGCTTCATTTGAAACGTATTCAAAGTATATGACGGAAAGAGAAGATACAGAAGTTGTAGACCATTTATTTAAACTGGCGTGTGGAATGAAGTCTAAGATATTTGGCGAAGACCAGATTATAACACAAGTTAAAAATTCGCTTACCCTTGCAAGAGAAAGCAATGCGACAGACCCAGTGCTTGAAAGGCTCTTTAAAATGGCAATTACAGCAGCCAAAAAGGTTAAGTCAACAGTAAGGTTAAGTGCTGTTGAGGCATCTGTTATACAAGAGTTAAAAAATGTTCTTGATAAAGATTTTGATACGCTTAAGGATAAGAAGTGTATAGTAATAGGAAATGGTCAGATAGGTCAACTAGCTTCAGAATTTATGGTAAAGCAGGGGGCGTTAGTGACTGTTACTATAAGAAATTATAAAACAAAAAAGGTAAATGTACCAGAGGGTTGTAAAATAATTGATTATAGAGATAGATATAGTATATTAAAAGACTTTGACATTATAATAAGTGCAACAACAAGCCCACATTATACAATAAAGTATAGTGAGTGTCATCACCTTCTTGAAGATGGAAGATTTCGTGTAATGGCAGATTTGGCAGTACCACATGATATTTCAGAAGAATTTTCACAAAATCCTAATATCAAGATGTATGATATAGATAATCTTGGCGGTGTTAATACAGGAATTGACAATGAAGCAGTAGTGCAGGCAGAAAATATTATAGAAGAATATAAAAGGCGTTTTTATTCTGATGAAGATGTAAAGCAGTATATAGATGTTATACAAGCAATAGGTGAAGTTGCAGGCGCAATAACTTATAGTCGTATAGAAAAGGATATTAAGTCAGATATAGAAAATGAAAATGATGACCTTGAAAGTATTATCAGTGATGGAACTAAAAGAACCATTACATCAATGCTTTACAATTTGAAAAAACATTTGCCGAAGGAATATTGGACAGCTTGTATTGAAGCATTTAGACAAGACTTTGAAAGCAAATAATTAAAAAGGAAGATTATTTATGAAAAAACATATATGTGTAGGGAGTCGTGATAGTAAATTAGCAATAGCTCAGACTATGCTTGTATTAGACGAGATTAAAAAAGCTAATCCCGACGTTGAGCTTGAATTAATTACAATGAAAACAACAGGTGACAAGATACTTGATAGAAGCCTTGATAAGATAGGCGGAAAAGGACTATTTGTAAAGGAGTTAGATAAAGCACTTCTTGATGGTAAAATAGATATTGCGATACACAGTCTTAAAGATTTGCCAATGCAGGTTAATCCAGATATTCCAGTGGTAGGATATTCTAAAAGGGAAGACGCAAGAGATGTAATGATTATAAAGGCAGGCTGTGAAAATAGCTTTGAAAGTGGTATTATTGGTACATCGAGCAAAAGGCGTGAAATACAGCTTCAAAAAATGTACCCTAATGCAAAGTTTAAAGGCATAAGGGGGAATGTACAGACACGTTTAAATAAGCTTGAAACACAGGATTATTGCGCTACTGTTCTTGCTATGGCAGGGCTTAAAAGGTTAGGAATGACTAATTGTATTAGTCGTGTGTTTGAAGTAGATGAAGTAATTCCAGCTTGCGGTCAAGGTATTCTTGCAATACAAGCAAGGCGTGATATGGACTGTTCATTTTTAGAAAATGTAATTGATAATAATTCCTATATAGCAGCTACGGCAGAAAGAGCATTTACTGCTACGTTAGACGGTGGTTGTAGTTCCCCAATAGCCGCTTATGCTAAGATACAAGGGCAAGACCTTGTATTAAGAGGCTTGTATTACAATGAAGAAACAAAAGAATACTACACAGGTATTAAAAAAGGAAATGTTAATGAAGCACAAAAAATAGGCGAGAAGTTAGCATTTGAATTAAAAATCATTCATTAATTTAGAGTGAAAAGTTGTCAGAAAGGAGTAAAGTCAGCAGGTATGAGTAATAAGGGAAAAGTATGGCTTGTAGGAGCAGGTCCGGGGGATAGAGAGCTTCTTACAAGAAAAGCTATAGATGTAATTAATCTGGCAGATGTTATTATATATGACGCATTAATAAGTATGGAAATTCTTTGCCTTTTGCCACAAGAAGCAGAGCTTATCAATGCAGGTAAGCGTTCAAGTCACCATCTTATGAAGCAGGAGGATATCAACAAGCTTCTAGTGGAGAAAGCATTGCAAGGTAAGCACGTTGTAAGATTAAAGGGGGGCGACCCTTTTGTGTTTGGCAGAGGTGGCGAAGAATTAGAACTTTTAGCTAAGAATGACATACCTTATGAAGTAATCCCCGGAATTACTTCATCCATTGCAGTTGCAACATATAATGGAATACCTGTTACGCATAGAGATTATACATCTTCGTTTCATGTTATTACAGGGCATAAAAGGCAAGGGCAAGAATTAAATATTGATTTTAATTCGCTTGTTGATATAAATGGTACACTTGTATTTTTAATGGGAGTAGCTTCGCTTGAAGCTATTTGCACAGGTCTTATAAATGCAGGAATGAACCCTGATATGCCAGCGGCTGTACTTGAGAAAGGAACTACTTGCAGGCAAAGAAAAGTATTAGCTAGTATTTCTAAGTTAAAAGAAACAGCAGATAAAAATAATATACAAAGTCCAGCTATTATTATTGTTGGAAAGGTGTGTGCGCTTTCTGATGAATTTACATGGTTTGAGAAGTTACCGTTATTTGGCAAGCAAATCGTTGTAACTCGACCTGAAAATAGTGCTTCAAAATTAGCAATGCGACTTAAAAAGTTAGGAGCGCAAGTAATTGAATTTCCAACGATAAAGACGGTAGGAATTGAAAATAACAGTGAAAGTAATAGAGCGCATAATTTAGCAGTTGTAAGTGAAGCTATAGACGATATACAAGCATCTAATAAGCAGGATTGTATTTCATTTACAAGTCCAAGAGGTGTTGAACATTTCTTTGATATATTAAGGCTTCTTAAAAAAGATATAAGACATTTACTAGCCAATAAAAATCTTACATTTGCTGTTTTGGGAAGTGGAACTTATAATGCGCTTGCTAAGTATGGCATTTATGCTGAATATATGCCAAATGTTTATTCGGCGTATGATTTAGGAAATGTTATTGCAAAGAATTGGAAAAATGGACAAGGAAAAGATGGAACTGTTTATATCTTTAGAGCAATGGAGGGTTCTGTAGATATTAATAAGGTATTTGATAAGGAAAATATTACATATAAGGATATAGCTGTGTATAGAACTATTTATGAAAAAAATAGTCACATTACTGATAAAATGTATGAAACCTTTCAAAATAACGAGATTGACTATGTGATGTTTACAAGTGGTTCGACAGTAAAAGGCTTTGTAAATGCTTTGCCAAAGGTTGATTTTACAAGGATAAATGCTGTGTGTATTGGTGCGCAAACGGCTAAAGAAGCTAGTAAATATGGTATGAATATTACGATTTCTGATAAAGCTGAGATTGATAGCATGATAGATGTTGTATTAAAGCAGTAGATGTTATGTAATCTTGAATTTGCATATTTTGTAACTTTAGATTGCAGAAAATATATTATAATTATAATATTTTAAATAAATATATTGAAGTTCAAGATATGAAAATTTAATGTGGTTAGTTTGTTATAAATTTTAAGAAAGGATAAAGTTATGAATTTAATTGAAAGACCAAGAAGATTAAGACAAAATCCTATTATAAGGGGTATGGTAAGGGAAACTAGAGTGTCAGCGGACACACTTATTTATCCACTATTTGTTATTGAGGGTGAGAATATAAAGGAAGAAATTGCTTCGATGCCTGGACAGTACAGATATAGTATTGATAGAATTTCAGAAGAACTTGACAAGGTATGTATGTCTGGGGTTAAGAGTATTCTTTTATTTGGTATTCCAGCTCATAAAGATGAATGTGGTAGTAGTGCGTGGGACAGTGAGGGGATTGTGCAAAAGGCACTTAGATTTATTAAGGAAAAGTATCCACTTCTTTACTGTATAACTGATGTGTGTATGTGTGAATATACTTCGCATGGTCACTGTGGTATACTTCATGGTAAGGAAGTTGACAACGATAAGACTCTTGATGTGCTTTCAAAGGTTGCCCTTTCTCATGCTCAGGCAGGTGCTGATATGGTAGCCCCATCTGATATGATGGACGGTCGTGTTTTAGCAATAAGAAATAAACTTGATGAAAATGGTCTTATTAACATTCCTATTATGGCATATTCTGTTAAGTATTCGTCTGCATTTTATGGCCCATTTAGAGAAGCAGCAGGTTCAGCTCCTGAATTTGGAGATAGAAAAGGATATCAGATGGATTATCACAATAGGAGAGAAGCAATAAGAGAAGCAGGTCTTGACATTGATGAAGGCGCAGATATTATTATGGTAAAGCCTGCGCTTTCTTATCTTGATGTTGTAAGAGAAGTTGCTAATACTTATACACAACCACTTGCTGTATACAGTGTAAGTGGTGAGTATGCTATGATAAAGGCAGCAGCGGCAGCAGGCTATATTGATGAGAAGTCAATAGTGTGTGAAACTAGTACAGCATTTTATAGAGCAGGAGCAGATATGCTTATAACATATTATGCAAAGGAAATAGCAGGTTATATAAAAGAAGGATATATTGGTTAAAAGAGGTGTGAAAATGGTTACAACTAAGTCAAAAGAATTATTTGAAAAAGCAGTTGAGCTTATGCCAGGTGGTGTAAATAGTCCTGTAAGAGCATTTGGCCCAGTAGGTGGACAGCCTGTATTTATTGACAGTGCAAAGGGACAGTATATTACAGATGTTGATGGCAATAAATACATAGATTATATTGGCTCTTGGGGGCCTATGATACTAGGTCACAATGATGAACGTGTAGTTGAAGCAATTACTAAGCAGATAGAAAAAGGAATAAGTTATGGTGCGGCAACACAGCTTGAAGTTGAGATGGCACAGCTTATGTGTGATATTGTTCCTGCACTTGAAATGGTAAGAATGGTTAATTCTGGAACAGAAGCCGTAATGAGTGCTATTCGTACAGCAAGAGGTTTTACGGGAAAAAATAAATTTATTAAGTTTGAAGGAAATTATCATGGTCATTCAGATGCGCTTCTTGTAAAGGCAGGAAGTGGTGTTATGACAGCGGGAATACCTGACAGTAGTGGTGTACCTGCTAATTGTGTTAAGGATACACTTACAGCCGTATACAATGATATTGAAAGTGTAAGAAAGCTTTTTGAAGAAAATAAAAACGAAATAGCTTGTGTTATTGTTGAACCCGTAGCGGCTAATATGGGGGTTGTGCTTCCAAAGGAGGACTTCATTAAAGGACTTAGACAACTTTGTGATGAAAATAACGCACTTCTTATTTTTGATGAAGTAATAACTGGTTTTAGATTAGGGCTTACGGGGGCTAGTGGATATTTTGACATTAAGCCAGACCTTATTACCTATGGTAAGATAATAGGTGGTGGTATGCCAGTTGGAGCTTATGGTGGAAGAAAAGATGTTATGCAGGTTGTATCGCCAGTTGGTTCGGTATATCAAGCAGGAACATTGAGTGGTAATCCTGTGGCTATGGCAGCAGGTATTACACAGCTTAAGATATTAAGAAGTTGTCCTGAAGTTTATGAGAAAACTTTTGCATTAGGTGAAAGATTAAGAAGTGGTGCTAAAAATATTATTGAAAAGGCTGGACGTTCTTATAAGGTGACAGGAGTTGGTTCGCTTGCTTGTATATTCTTTACAGATAAAGATGTAGTTGATTACACATCAGCTAAGACATCTGATACACAGGCATTTGCCAAGTATTTTAATTATATGCTTTCTAATGGTAATTATTTTGGCCCTAGTCAGTTTGAGTCTATTTTCGTATCTGCGGCACATACAGAGAGTGATATAGATAAGACATTAGCTGATATAGAAAATTATTTTAAGTAATTTATTTTCACACTAATTTAACTTTGACCACTACATTTTGTTTTTTGAAGTGATATTTGTATGGAATATGTTTTTGTTGTTTATGATATGTTGTTTATAAAATAAAAAGATGTTATAATTAAATAATAAAGTAACTTATAAATACTAAATATTTGTTAGTAGTTATGTGTAGAAAGGACTGTGTTATGAACGAAGTTATTAGTAATATTATTAGTAGAAGAAGTATAAGAAAGTTTTCTGATAAGAAGATTGATAAGAGTATTTTAGAAGAGCTTGTGCTTACTGGGCTTCATGCACCTAGTGGAATGGGCAAAAAGACTTGGAAGTTTACAGTAGTTACTAATGAAGAAGCTATTAAGAAGCTTTGTAAGGTTGTAGGTGATGTGTTAGGTCGTGATGGCTATAATATGTATAATCCAGTAGCTCTTATTATTCCATCTAATGAAAAAGAAAGTGCTTGGGGTAAAGAAGACAATGCTTGTGCGCTTGAAAATATTTTCCTTGCGGCTAATTCTTATGGAATAGGTTCAGTGTGGATTAATCAACTTCATGGAATATGTGACAATAAGGAAGTTCGTGCAGTACTTGATGAATTTGGTATTCCTTCTAATCACATTGTATATGGAATTGCGGCATTAGGTTATAAAGCTGATGATTTTGTAGTTAGTGAAAAGCAGGTTGTTGGAGAAACAGCATTTATTGAATAATGAAAAATATTGTGATTAAGCTTACATTTATAAGACATGGAGAAGTTCCTGCTAATAAAGAAAAGCGATATATAGGTAGGACAGATGAAGATTTATCAAATGATGGTATATTAGAGCTTAAAAAGTTGTATAGTACCCATAAGTTTGGAAAGATTGATTATCTGTTTTGTAGCCCTATGTTAAGGTGCAGACGAACTTGTGATATATTATTTACCAATGTGCCATATACAATAATTGACGAGTTTACAGAAATGAATTTTGGCAAGTTTGAGATGAAAAACTATAATGATTTAAAAAATGATACTTACTATCAGAAATGGATTGACAGCAATGGAACGTTACCATTTCCAGATGGAGAAAGTCAAAGTCAGTTTATTAGCCGTTGTATGAGTGGGTTTGATAAAATGATAAAGTATATATTTAATAGTATTAGTAGTGATGTTGACGTTGATAATGAGATTATTAATGATAATAGTAAGTTTGATTTGATAGTTGCTTGTCGTAGTGATAGTAAGAAGTGTGAAGATAGTTATAGTTTATCAGCTAATATTGAATTTGCTGAAATTAATGTTGCGTGTGTGGTGCATGGGGGAACAATTATGGCGATTATGTCTACACTTGAAAATGGTAATTATTATGATTATCAAGTAAAAAATGGAGAGAGTATTAATATTAAGTTAAAGACCTACTTATAACACAGCAAAATGGTAAAAATGTTGTGATGATATCTCAAACAAAATATAATGAGTTAATAGAATTTAAAAATAATATCGAATAACTTATATTATTATACACCATTAAAAGTGCAATCAGCTATATTTGTATGTGGCGAACATATTAGTTCAATAATGGCATACAAATGTAGTTGACAGTTCTTTCAATGGTGTATTTAGTTTATATACTACTGATACTAAGTTTGTAGAAATATAAAACTTAAGCGTTATAAATAAGTAGCGAAAAATTCAATAGCTTGCTGTGGAGAGTAGTCAAATTTTTATATTTATAGTAACATTTTTATGACTTCATCATAACTAAAACCTTGTTCAACCTTTGGTCTGCCTATTACTACAAGGATAGTATTAGTATTTTTTGCACTGTTGACTTTTTCAATAAAGCCACCTAATTTTCCAGAGTCTTTTGTAAGGGTGTATTTTATATTGAATTGGTGGATTAGTGCAGTATTTAATTCTTCTGAAAATGGACCCTGCATACAGATTAAGTGTTTGCCTGTAAAGCCCATATCAAAGCACTGTTTTACCATATCGGGTAAAGGCAGTATTCTTGCAAATATGCGTTCTTTATAATCTGAAATTTCACAAAGCTTTGCAAGTTCTTTGCTTCCAATAGTAGAAAGAATATTTTCAGTAGTAGAAGATAGATATGATATAGCTTCTTCTATAGAGGAAACAAATTTAACATTTTCAAAGTCATTAATCGTTTGTTTTGGACGTAATAGGCGGATATAGGGAATACCTGTAATATCTGCTGATTTTTTTATGTTTTCCGATACAATTACAGCATAAGGGTGAGTTGTGTCTATAACGGCGTTGAAGTTATTATTTTGCATAAGAGATATCATTTGTTGCTCATCAAGGCGTTTTGAACTTATAGTTAATCTATCTGATGAGGGGAGTAGCACTTTGCCGTATTCAGTAGCAGTACAAGCTGTGATTTGTATATTTGGTGAAGTTAGTAGTTGTTCAATTAACATACGACCTTCCGTAGTTCCAGCAAATATTAAATAGTGTTTATTAGAATTAGAAATATTAAAATTATCTTTTATACTCATATTGACCACATATGTCCTTTCTTTCGCCTTAAAAACAAATATTCATTTTTAAAAATGAGAGTGCAATTGTGACTCCGTCACCTTTTGTTTTGGGTAAAAATAATTCTTCTGCTTTACTATAACACATAGTTGCACGTTCACAAACATTATCAACACCAGTAACATTTGCAACAAAGTCAGAATGTGAAAATTGTCCAGCTACATTTCTTAACGTATCTGCACTATAAGTAACAAATGGGCAATTATATTCTTTTGACAGTTCTATTATTGCTTTTTCATTCTTTTTAATGTCTATGCTTGTGATAGCAGCAACAGCTTTTGATGAAATATTGTATTTGTCTAATGTCTTTTTAACAAAAGCACTTAGTAATTGTGGTGATGTATTGCGTTTACAACCAATTCCTATTACAACTTGACGTGGAATAAGGTTAAGTGTATGTATAAATACATTGCAATTAATAAAAGCACTAATGGTAAATCCATATTCTAAAGTTGTAATTGGGAAGTTATCAGTAGTTTTAACTTTACACTCTTGTTTGTTTATAAGTGTTAATTCAGTTGGAATATTTCCATTCAATTCTATATTATAATCAGCAAAAAGCCCCACTTCAACATCATTTAAAATAGAAGCAGATATATCCTTTGCAATATTCATATTATTAATAAACAGATTATTCTTTCTTGCAAATACATCAACGGAAAACTTGTTATTTAAGTCGGTAGCTGTTGATATTATAGGAGCTGCATTTATTAGTTTGGCTATTTTTTTAGTAAAATCATTACCACAGCCTATATGCCCAGAAAGAAGTGAGATTACAAATTGTCCTAGTTCATCAATTACAAGAACGCAGGGGTCCGTTGTTTTGTTTTTTACAAATGGTGCTATAGAACGAACAGCAATACCACAGGCACTTATAAATATAAGTACATTTTCTGACTTGAAATATTGTTGAACTGTATTTTGCAAACTGCTAGGAAGTTCAGTCAAGGTATCGTTGATTATATATTTTTTAGGTGTATAAGACGTTATATTATAAATTAGATTATTTTCGTTTTTATTTTTACAATTTAAGTTTGTAATAAATTCAAAAGCTTCTTTATTTAACTTGTGGTTTAAAGTAGTTGATAATTGAGAAGCTTTCTTTGTGAATGAAAAAATAACAATTTCCATATAGTTCTCCTAAATAAATTTAATATGATAAGTCATTAACATTTGTTATGTTTGGCAGTAAATGTGAGTATGTACAATTGGCTTTTATTAGATGTTAAAGTTCTTTTGATAAATAGTAGTAGTGGTGATATTCTGTTAATTAAAAAGTTTAACATAAATTTTTAATTTAGCCAATGTATTAGGTATGAATTTGAGATATAAATTTAAGATAGAATAAAGAATTAATAAAATTATTTAACATCGGATAATGGGATGGGGGATTTTATTGTTAAGTGAATAAGGAATTTGTAAAGTTTTTGTATTTCTAATATTTATATAAAAGCTAATATTGACTACATATGTAATTCTTATTACAAAAACACAACCCACCACACAACAAAAAATAAACACAATAATTAAAAAGTATCAAAAATATCAAAATATATTTCTTAATCAATCATCAAAATAATTACTTTAATGACTTCCATATAATTTATAACAATATAAATCACAAATATTAATATCTAATTATTAAGTAATAATTGTTTTAAGATTCATAAAATTATATATTAATTTTGTATTAAAGTTTAGTGCTTATAATTGTATTTTTTGTGTATTAATTATTGTAAAATAACAAAAAAAGTATTATATTCTTTGAAACTAAGGTATTAATTCAAAAATATTTAATAATTTAACTTTATAAGAGTTATGGAAATAGGTTTGTTGTATTATTTTTATAGAAAATATGTATCAAATGACTCTATATAGGTTAGACTTTGGAGGCGAATTTTATGGACAGTAAAAGAATTAGTATTAAAGATGTTGCAGATTTGGCAGGAGTTTCAGTATCAGCAGTTTCAAGATATCTTAATGATGGATATATTAGTAGTGAAAAAAAGGAAGCAATTGCAAATGCAATCTCAACAACTGGTTATAAACCATCAAAGCAAGCACAGATGTTACGAACAAGAAAAACAAATAAAATTGGCGTTATTGTTCCAAGAATAAGTTCTGAGTCAGTAGCAAGATTATTAGATGGAATAAGCTCTGAGATTACCCAGACTAATTACGAATTGCTTTTTGCAAGCACAAGCAATAATGCTGATAAAGAAATTGAATATATTAAATTATTTGAAAATAATCCTGTTGATGGCATAATTCTTATTGGAACTTTTTATACAAAAGCCCACAAAAACCTTCTTAAAAAATCAAGTATACCAATTGTCGTAACTGGGCAAAATTTTGAAGAATGTCCTTGTGTATATCACAATGATTATGGAGCAGCTACAGCAATGACTCAAAAGTTGATTAACTCAGGTTGTAAAAATATTATGTATATAGGTATAACACAAAATGATATTGCTACGGGAAAAGACAGATTTGATGGGTTTAAGGATACATTAACAAAAAATAATATAACACTTAATCTAGATTTAGTAAGAGAAGCGGAATTCTCAATAGAAAGTGGTTATCAAGTTACGAAAAATATTTTATCAAGTGGTAAACGAATAGATGGGATATTTTGTGCAACAGATAATATTGCGATAGGTGCTATAAAAGCAATAAAAGAAAAAGGCTTACGAATACCAAATGATATACAAGTTACAGGCATTGGACATAATAGAATTAGCAGTATCATTACACCAAGTCTTACTACAACTCACCTATTTTATAGAGAATGTGGTATGGAAGCGGTAAGAATGTTACTTCGTATAATTAATGGAAATAGTATTACAAATCAACATATACAACTTGAATATGAAATAATACAAGGTAATACAACTATAGCATAATTTTAAGAACTCTATAAATTTGCATTGAAAATAAAATCTTTAGGTGATATAATTTTAAAGTTTTAAGAAAAATTTAATAAAGAGAGGAAAAAATTTATGTTGACTGAAGATGTAGCTTCAATGGCACAAGCAGCAAAAAACAAGGCAGATTTATGTGACAATTACTTTGGCAAGTACTTTTTAAGAGCAATTCTTGCTGGCTTTTTTATAGTTGTTGCAACTATTTTATCAAATGTATCTGCTGCCGTATTGTATCCAACATTTCCACAGTTTGGAAAGTTGTTAGGAGCATTTTTATTTTCAATTGCTATCGTATTAATAGTATTTATAGGCGGAGAACTATTTACAGGTAATAATATGGTTATGGCAATGGGATTTTACAACCATTCATGTACTGTTAGTAAAGTATTAAAAATATGGGTTATTAGCTTTATCGGTAACTTTATAGGAGCATTTTTCCTAAGTGCATTATTTGTTGGAAGTGGTGCTTCAAGACAGATACTTATAGATTACTATAATAGTTTTATAGCAGGAAAACTTGACATAGCACCTTTACAATTATTCTTAAGAGGTGTGCTTTGTAATTTCTGTGTGTGCATTGCTGTTCTTACAGGAACAAGAATGAAATCAGAAAGTGGTAAACTTGTTGTAATGTTTTGTGTTATAATGGCATTTGTAGCCGCAGGTTTTGAGCATTGTGTTGCAAATATGGGAACATTTTCTGTAGCATATCTTTTACTTGGTGGAATAAACCTTGCTGCCGTTGCTAAAAGTATGATATTTGTTACACTTGGAAATATCGTAGGAGGTGCTATTTTACTTGCGCTTCCATTAAAGTTAATGAGTAGTGATAAATAATTATAGAGTTATCACAAGTCATACATGTCTTGTGCAAGAAGTGATTTTGGTGCGTTGTTTGAGTAAATAAAAGTATTAGAAATGAGGTTTTTATGTCAATAGAATCTTCTAAAATTATTACAACAAAAGATTTAAAAAATTTTAAAAGTCTAAAAAAGAAAATATCTGAAAATGGTGAAGTCTATATATTTGAAAATGACAAACCATCTTATGTTGTAATGAGTATCGAACAATATGATATGCTGTTTGATAAAATGAAAGAAAATTACGAAGCTTCTCCGGAAAATAATGAAAATCTGGAAACACTTATAAATAAAGTAGGTAAAAAGGTTTTTGTAGATTATTATTACATATTTAAAGATGATATTAACCCAGAAGAAGCTCTAATAAAAGATAACTTCACATTAGCCTCAAGAAGAAGTAGAAGCTCTACAGCTAGAAAAATCTTTAAAGAAGGACTTCAAATAGCTGCTTTAAATAACATTTTAAATTCATCACGAATTGGAACAGCAACAATTAATAAAGCAAAAGAAATTATTGAAAAAGAAAGCTCTTTAGCATTTAAAGAATTAAATGGTGAAAACTCTAATAAATATTCACTTAAAATAGGAAAAATGGCTCATGGAATATTTGCCACACTTATTTTTAATAGAGAAATAAAAGCTGATGAAATAAGCGGTTTTCTCGACTTGTTTTATTGTAAAAATATCTTTGGACTTAGTTATCCTTTATTAAAAGAGTTAAAACCAGAAGAAGATGTAGACAGTGCTAAAAGGGATAGCAAGGGATATAATAGATACTATGAAACAGTAATTGAAGTTAATTCAAAAAGATATTTAATATGCTCACAGTGGGTAGAAGAATTACATAGAATATCTCTTAATCAATGGGTAATATCAAAAATGGTTTTTATTGCGTCAAGAAAATTAAGGGAAGCAAAAGTTGACACACAATTTACAATCAAGACATTGTTAAGCGAATATTGGGAGTATTTAGGATATGACCTTAGAAAAATAATTGACCAAAAAATAAAGCTTGATGTAGCTACTAATCCTTCAATTGTTGAAGTTGGTAATATAGAAGAATTATGCGAATATAAAAAAGTATAATACTGGACAATTATAAGAAAATTTGATATAATAAATAGCAGAACAAATGTTCTTGTGTTTGGCGTCATTAAGTAAGTTACTTAATTTTATTACATATCTGTAAACATGGCATACCATACAAAGGAGATATTATGAGTGGAAAGACACATTTAGCTATGGGTGTAGCTTCGGCTTTAGTTATTATAAGACCTATGACACTTAGTGATTTAATTGTATGCACTGGTGCAGCAATAATCGGGTCATTAATATGTGACATAGACATAAAGACATCTAATTCAAGAAGTGCATTTAATACTATTTTAGGCATTATTGTTATACTTTCTATAATTGAAGGATATATTAATTATAGGTTTAATTTTAGTATTATGACAATGATATTAGAAGAAAGTAATATGTATCGACTTTTATCAGGAATAGCAGTGTTTATTGTAACATGTATAGTATGTAAGGAGTTTCCGCATAGAACATTTACACATTCTGCGTTAGGTGTTTTATTATTTAGTTTAATTGTATTTTACATATTCCCTGATATGATGATGCCTTTTGCGGTTGCAATGGTATCTCACATAGTACTTGATATGATGAACAAAAAAGCTGTGCTAGTATGGTATCCGTTAAAAAGAGGTGCGTCATTAGGCGTATGTACTGCTAGTGGAAAAGTAAATAACATACTTTGTATAGCAGGAACATTTATATGTGTAGGATATTTTTATTTTTATTTAATAAAAAAATAGTGGTAAAATTAATTTAATTATGTGATAATATTATTAATAATGTCAAATTATTACACTGATTACTAATACGTAATAATGACATAAAGGTAAGTCCCCTACTTGTTATTGGTGTGGGGACTTACTTGATATAATTAAACATATAATATTGAAGTTTTGGAGAGAATTTATGAAAATAATGTTTGCGTCACTCGGCTGTGACAAAAATTTAGTTGATACAGAAAATATGCTTGGTATCTTAAAAGATAAAGGCTTTGAATTTACTGATGATGAAATGCAGGCTGATGTTATTGCTGTTAATACTTGTTGTTTTATTAATGATGCTAAACAAGAAAGTATTAATACAATTCTTGAAATGGCAGAACATAAAAAAGATGCAGTATGTAAGGCACTTATTGTAACAGGTTGTCTTGCTCATCGTTATAAAGATGAGATTATTGAAGAAATACCAGAAGTAGATGCACTTATAGGTACATCTTCATACGATAAGATTGCGGAAGTAGTATTATCAGTTCTTGAAGGTAAAGGAATTAACTTCGTTGAAAGCGCAGACCGACTTCCGGTTGTAAATAACCATAGAGTTATGACTACTGGTGGTTATTATGAATATTTAAAGATTGCTGAAGGCTGTGATAAGCACTGTACTTATTGCATTATTCCTAAGGTAAGAGGCAATTTTAGAAGTTTTACTATGGAGTATCTTTTAGAACAGGCAGAATATCTTGTTAAAAATGGTACTAAGGAGCTTATTCTTGTTGCTCAAGAAACAACATTATATGGAATTGATATTTATGGGAAGAAAGCTTTGCCAGAATTATTAAGAAAGCTTTGTAAAATTGACGGGCTTGAATGGATACGAATTTTATATTGTTATCCAGAAGAAATCACAGATGAATTAATACAAGTTATTAAAGAAGAACCTAAGATTTGTAAATATCTTGATATGCCAATTCAACATTCAAGTGACAATATTTTAAAGAGAATGGGAAGACGTACAAGCAGACAAGAACTTGTTGATATTATAACAAAGTTAAGAGAAAATATTCCTGATATTGCACTTCGTACAACACTTATAACTGGTTTCCCTGGCGAAACAGAAGAAGATGTTGAGGATTTATTAGATTTCGTTGACACAATGGAATTTGACAGATTGGGAGTGTTTACTTATTCTCCAGAAGAAGGAACACCTGCTGCCACTATGTCAGAGCAGATTGAAGAAGAAGTGAAAGAAAATAGACGAGATAGAATAATGGAATTACAACAGGAAGTTTCACTTGATAAATCAGCAGCAATGGTTGGAAAGACTGTTCAAGTTATGATTGAAGGTAAGATTGCTGATGATGATGCGTATGTTGGAAGGTCATATAAAGACGCACCTAATGTTGATGGTTATGTATTTGTTAATACTAATGCACAGCTTATGTCTGGTCAGATAGTTAGTGTAAATATTACTGGTGCGATGGAATATGATTTAATAGGAGAGCTTGCCTAAAATATTACTTATTATTAACACTATTAAAAGCTTATGCACCTGTAATGATTAGTGCGGAAATGAGGAAATTATGAATTTACCAAACAAACTAACAATATTAAGAACAATTATGATACCATTTTATCTAGTATTTCTTTATCTTGATATAGGATCGGTATCAAAAATTGTTGCGGCAGTAATATTTATAGCAGCAAGTCTTACTGATATGCTTGATGGAAAAATAGCACGAAAATATGGTCTAGTAACTAATTTTGGTAAGTTTATGGACCCTCTTGCTGATAAGTTGCTTGTTTGCTCTGCATTAATAGCATTAGTAGACCTTGATAGAATTGATGCTTGGATAGTTATAATTATAATTGCAAGAGAATTTATTATAAGTGGTTTTAGACTTGTAGCATCAGACAATGGTGTTGTAATAGCTGCAAGCTATTGGGGAAAGTTTAAGACAACATTTCAGATGATTATGATTATTGTTCTTACACTTAACCTTAATGTATATTATATTGAAATTATAAGCACTGTACTTATATATATTTCACTCGCACTTACAGTAATTTCGCTTATTGATTATATTGCTAAGAATTATAAAGTATTTATAGATAACGCTAATTAATTAAAACATCACAAAGAAAGTTCTTATTTTTATTATAAATACTTAATTGTTTTAGAAAAAGTGTATGATTTTAACTAAAGAAATGGCTGTCACATTAGTGAAAATTTATTTTTATTAGTGTGGCAGCCATTTCATATATTCTAAAATATTATTATTATATGTAATTGCGAAATGAATTGACCGTAATTTATGTATTTTGCATAGAAATAAGCCCCAATATGATATTTTAGACCTTGAAATTTAGGCAAAATAGATATAAAAGTTTTTATTTCAGTGAGGAGCATTGCAAAATAGAGGCTCAAAGAAGTTAGAGTTTATGCAGCTTGTGGAGTTTCGCAAACGCCTAAATATTGTTATTAAATTAAAAGGAGAAAAAATTATGTTTTTTGATGAAAATAAAATGGTTATGCTTGAAAAAGAGCTTGTAGAGCTTCTGAAGGCAAAAAAGCTTACAATCACAACGGCTGAGTCATGTACAGCAGGACTTGTATCAGCATCTATTGTTAATATATCTGGAGCATCTAGTGTATTTAAAGAAGGCTTTATAACATATTGTGATGAAGCAAAACACGATTTATTAGGAGTAAGTAATGATACACTTGATAAATACAAAGCAGTAAGTTCACAGACCGCTAAGGAAATGGCATTTGGCGCAGCTAAAAAAGCAAATGCTAATGTAGGAATAGCAGTAACAGGGGTAGCAGGTCCAGAAAAGGAAGATGATAAACCAGTTGGACTTGTATATATAGGAGTGTATTATAATACTGGAAATTTTGAAATATTAGAAGCAAAAGAATTTAACTTTGCAGGTGATAGACAAGCTATTAGGTATCAAGCTGTTGAAAATGCTTTTAAATTGGCGATAGAGTATATAAGTATTACTACCTAAAGTGGAGTTACATCATAGGGGTGACAACATCCTTTACAGTAGAGTTTACTCAACTGTACTAGGTACTAAGCTTCAAAAAACTTATGTAAAGATATGATTCGTTTATATGAATAATTAAAAAAATATTTTAAAGCTTTACATACGATGTAATATATGGTATAATAAATTCAATATATCAAATAATATCTATAAATATAAGTTTAATAATTGTTATCAACTATTATATTAGAATATAGTCGGTTGTTAAAAAATTTGAAGTCTTTCTCTATACAAGTAATTTTCTTATTGTAAATTATAAAGTGATAAATGTGATTTATTTAAGCTTCTACCGTAATTTATCAAAAGCAATTTGTGTATTTACACTTTTCTTTATATTATACTAGCAAGTCCCACTTTTAGTTTTTCTTGCAAATATAAGTTAAAAATCACTTGATAGTGTTAAATTAATAAGCGAACAAATATTCGTTTTTTGCTTGACAACACAAAGTTTTTATTATATTATATTTATAACGAACAGATGTTCATGATTATATAACATTTTAACTATTTGTTTATAAGCGGGAACAGATAGTTTTCCTATAGTTATTACAATATAACTAATTATTAATATTCGCTTAGAAATGAGGATTATAATGGTAAAAGATGAAAATAAGTTAAAGGCACTTGATGCCGCAATTTCTAATATTGAAAAACAGTTTGGTAAAGGTTCTATTATGAAGCTTGGCGATGCTAATGTTAATTTTAATATCGAAGCAATTCCAACAGGTTCATTAAGCCTTGATATAGCATTAGGACTTGGTGGAGTACCTAAGGGTAGAGTTATTGAAATATATGGACCTGAATCAAGTGGTAAGACTACTGTAGCATTACATATCATTGCAGAAGTTCAAAAAAATGGTGGTATTGCTGGATTTATAGATGCCGAGCACGCATTAGACCCTGTGTATGCTAAGAATATTGGTGTAGATATTGATAATCTTTATATATCACAGCCAGATAGTGGTGAGCAGGCATTAGAGATAACAGAAACAATGGTTCGTTCTGGTGCTGTTGATATTGTTATAGTTGACTCTGTTGCCGCACTTGTACCAAAGGCAGAAATAGATGGTGATATGGGTGACTCACACGTTGGTTTACAAGCCAGATTGATGTCACAGGCATTAAGAAAGCTTACACCAGTAGTTAGTAAGAACAATTGTGTAGTTATCTTTATCAATCAGCTTAGAGAAAAAGTAGGTATAATGTTTGGTAATCCAGAAACAACAACTGGTGGTAGAGCTCTTAAGTTTTATTCTTCTGTAAGACTTGATGTAAGAAGAATTGAAACATTGAAACAAGCAGGCGAAGTTATAGGTAACAGAACACGAGTAAAGATTGTAAAAAATAAAGTTGCGCCTCCATTCAAAGAAGCTGAATTTGATATTATGTTTGGTAAAGGAATATCTAAAGAGGGAGATATTCTTGACCTTGCAACTAATATAGATGTAGTTCAAAAAAGTGGTGCATGGTTTGCATACAATGGTGAAAAGATTGGACAAGGTAGAGAAAATGCAAAGCAGTTCCTTGCACAACACCCAGATATTATGAAAGAAATAGATACAAAGGTAAGAAAACACTACAAAATAGGAGAATTTGCTGAAACTTCGGAAGAAACAGAAGTATTAGAAGACTCTAACAACAATGAAAAGTAATATAGTAACACAGATAAAAGAATTAACAAGCAAGCGAAGGCTTATATATATTGACTATGAGCCTGCGTTTGCTCTATATATTAGTGAATTAAAAAAATACAATATAAAAAATGATGAACATATTGATGATATAGCTTTTAACGAAATAATTAACGAATTATTACCTAAAAGGGCTACAACAAGAGCAATGAACCTTTTATTATCAAAGGATTATACTGAAAGCGAATTATATAACAAATTAAAAGCATCATATTATCCTGAAAGCTGTATACAATATGCTATTGCTTATGTAAAACAATTTGGATATATCAATGACGAAAGATATGTAAAGAATTATATAGATTTTAAAGCAGGCAAGAAAAGCAAAAAGCAGATAGAAATGTTTCTTTCTAGCAAAGGAATTGACCGCAACATCATTTATAAAGCCTGTGAAGAATTTTACAGTGATAATACTGATATAGAATTTGAACATATATTAGAGCAAATGCGAAAGAAAGCCAATAAGTATAATGAGCTAGGCTATAAAGAACAATCGAAGCTTATGAGCTATTTTTACAATAAAGGTTTTAATACTGATAATATTAAAAAAGCACTTGATATTATAGTCAATGAGAGTTATAATACTTATTTTTCTTGACAAGAATAATAAATAAGTATAGAATTATGATATTGTATGTTTGTACAATGAAAACTAAATAAGGAGGTGCTCCTGTGTCAGTTATAACCATTATTGCTATTTTAGTTACATTAGTGATAGTCGCACCTATTACATGGTTCATATCATCTTCTGTTCAAAAGAAGATTAACGATGCCAAAATTGGCAACGCCAACGATAAAGCCAGAGAAATAATAGACGCAGCGTTAAAGACAGCTGAGACAACTAAGAAAGAATCACTCTTAGAGATTAAAGAGGAATCTATAAAGACTAAGAATGAACTTGACAAAGAGATTAAGGAAAGACGTGCTGAAGTACAAAGATATGAAAAGCGTGTCTTATCTAAAGAAGAAACTCTTGATAAGAAGATTGAGGCTGTTGAAAAACGAGACTTGAGTATTACCAGAAAAGAAGAAGAAATTGGTAAGCTAAAGCAAAAGGTTGAAGAACTTGGACAGCAGAGACAGCAGGAACTTGAAAGAATCTCAGGATTAACCTCCGAACAGGCGAAAGAATATCTTTTGAAGACTGTTGAAGACGAAGTAAAGCATGATACCGCCATAATGATTAAAACATTAGAAAGTCAGGCGAAAGAGGAAGCAGACAAAAAAGCAAAGGAATATGTTGTAACAGCAATCCAAAGATGTGCTGCTGACCATGTGGCAGAAACAACAATTTCCGTTGTACAGCTTCCTAATGATGAAATGAAGGGCCGAATTATTGGTCGAGAAGGACGTAATATTCGTACTTTAGAGACTTTAACAGGTGTGGAATTAATTATTGATGATACACCAGAGGCAGTAGTTTTATCGGGTTTTGATCCAATCAGAAGAGAGGTTGCAAGAATTGCTCTTGAAAAGTTAATCTTAGATGGTAGAATTCACCCAGCCAGAATTGAAGAGATGGTAGAAAAAGCCCAAAAAGAAGTTGAAGTATTAATTAAAGAAGAAGGTGAAGCCGCAACCCTTGAGGTTGGAGTTCATGGAATACACCCTGAGCTTGTAAGATTACTCGGCAGAATGCGTTTCAGAACAAGCTATGGTCAGAATGCTCTTAAACATTCAATTGAAGTTGCACAGCTTTCAGGACTTTTAGCTGGTGAAATTGGCGTAGATGTAAAGTTAGCTAAACGAGCAGGACTTTTACATGATATTGGCAAGTCAATTGACCACGAAATGGAAGGCTCTCACGTTCAAATTGGTGTTGATTTATGTAAGAGATACAAAGAGTCAGCAATTGTAATTAATGCTGTTGAAGCTCATCATGGCGACGTTGAACCAGAAAGCTTAATTGCTTGTATTGTACAGGCTGCTGATACTATTTCAGCCGCAAGACCTGGTGCAAGAAGAGAGACGTTAGAAACTTATACAAACAGACTTAAACAATTAGAAGATATCACCAATTCCTTTAAGGGAGTTGATAAGTCATTTGCTATTCAGGCAGGTAGAGAGATTCGCGTAATGGTAGTTCCTGAAGTTGTTAGCGATGCAGACATGGTACTTATGGCGAGAGATATTTCTAAGCAGATTGAAGACCAGATGGAATATCCAGGACAAATCAAAGTTAGTGTGATAAGAGAATCACGAGCTGTTGATTATGCCAAGTAAGACGTTTAGCGTTAATTAAGTTCATACTTACACCTATAGATGTAAAAGTCTATAGGTGTTTTTTTATGCCTTTATATGTTGTAAATACACCCAATTAGGCTATCGCACTAAGGAAAATTTATACAAAATATAGACATTTAATTAATAAATAATCCTGTAATGCGACAATAACATAAATAAAGCTATAAAATTTCTTAACAATATAAGGTTTATTAATAAAATTATAGAAGTGGGAATTTATTTATAATTGAAAAAGTTTTATCATTAATCTGTTGATTGTATTGCTAGACAATGCTTTATATAAATAAGCGGTTTCTTTAGAAATGGTTAAGAATATAAACTTATTTTAAAATAAGTATTAATAAAATAAGTTAAAAGGTGGTATTGGTTCAAAAAATAAGATAAACTATTGATTTTTTTTATTTTTCATAGTAATATATTAAACAGTTAAGAAAACATATTTAGGAGGAATTTTTATGCAGTACAGTGAAATGAGTAAGGAAGAATTATTACAATTAAAGAGTGAACTTAATAAGAAGTACGAAGATGCTAAAGCTAAAGGACTTAAGCTTGATATGTCAAGAGGTAAGCCATCAGCTACTCAGCTTGATGTTTCATTAGGTTTACTTGATATAATAAACAGTTCATCTGATTTACATTCAGAAGATGGAACAGATTGTAGAAATTATGGTGTATTAGATGGTATACCAGAAGCAAAGAAGCTCATGGCTGATATGATGGGAACAACTCCTGAACATGTTATCGTATATGGCAATGCAAGTCTTAATATTATGTATGACCAAGTTGCAAGAGCATTTACACATGGTATTATGGGTAATACTGCTTGGTGCAAGCTTGATAAGGTTAAGTTCTTATGTCCAGTACCAGGATATGACAGACATTTTGCTATTACTGAAAGATTTGGCGTTGAGATGATTAACATTCCAATGACAAGTACAGGTCCAGATATGGATTTAGTTGAACAGTATGTTAATAATGATGAAACAGTTAAGGGAATATGGTGCGTTCCTAAGTATTCTAATCCACAAGGAATTTCTTATTCAGATGACACAGTAAGAAGATTTGCTAATCTTAAGCCTGCTGCCAAAGATTTTAGAATATTCTGGGATAATGCTTATGTTATCCATCACTTATATGAAGATAATCAAGATGAAATCCTTGATATTATATCAGAATGTGAAAAGGCTGGTAATCCTGATATAGTATTTGAATTTGCTTCAACATCAAAAGTAAGCTTCCCAGGTTCTGGTATTGCAGCACTTGCTACATCACAAAACAATCTTGCAGATATTAAAAAACAGCTTACAATTCAAACAATCGGATATGATAAGCTTAATCAACTTCGTCATGTAAGATTTTTCAAGGATATCAACGGATTAAAAGAACATATGAAAAAGCATGCGGAATTTATGCGTCCTAAGTTTGAAGCAACACTTAATGTTCTTGATAGTGAACTTGAAGGGCTTGGAATAGGTACATGGTATGAACCACATGGTGGATATTTCATTTCATTTGACGCAATGGAAGGTTGTGCAAAAGAAATAGTTGCAAAGTGTGCTGAGGCAGGAGTAAAGCTTACTGGTGCAGGTGCTACATTCCCTTATGGAAAAGACCCTAAAGATAGCAATATAAGAATTGCTCCATCTTTCCCAACACCTGAAGACATGGCTTTAGCTGCTGATATCTTCGTATTATGCGTAAAGCTTGTAAGTATTGATAAAATTCTTTCTAATAAATAATAAAACAGACTAATATTGGGGGCTGTTGTATTAAAAAAATTTATACAAGTAGAATTATTTACTAATTTTGTATAAAATTTTTTAATACGACAGCCCCTTACTTAATACTATATACTGACATTCCAATGGCTACAGCTTGTTGGTGGTATATACGATTAGTTCCCAATATACTCAAAAGTATATAAGCCGAATGATTTATTATCAACAATTCTTATGAATGAATTAATAGTATAGGGTTCGTAAAGAAGTGGACTTTTTGTACATTTTTGTACAGAAGTAATATAAGTAAAATGATTTGTATTAAAAGGAAACTTACGTTTTATGACAATTACAATTTCTAACGTTTTGTTTAAGCACAAAATTATGTTATTGCTCGCATAAATAAAATAGATTATAATAAAAATTATAAGTAGATTACAAAATTAATTGCGAATATTTATTTGATTATAAACCATGAGAAAATGCTCTTTAAGGCTTTAATTGTTATTCGCATAAATAAAAGGAGGCTATAATATGGCAAAGATAGGTTTTATTGGAATGGGAAACATGGGTTATTCTATGCTTAAAGGGGCATTAAGATTTCTTAATTCACAAGATATAATATTTACTTGTTTAAGTTCTGATAAAAAAATAAAAATATATAATGAAACAGGCGTAAGATATGCTGACAGCAATGCTGAGTGCGCTAACAATGCAAAATACATAATACTTGCTGTAAAGCCACAAGTATATGACGTTGTATTAAAGAATATTCACGATATTGTAACAGAAGAAAGTGTAATCATCTCACTTGCTCCGGGTATAACAATAGATACTATCAAAGCAAAGTTAGGACAAGATATTAAAGTTGTTAGAGCTATGCCAAATACGCCAGCTTTAGTTGGAGAAGGAATGACTGGAATTTCTTATGAAAAAGGCGACCTTGATTTTAATGAAATAGAATTTGTTGAAACATTTTTTAATTCCTTTGGAAAAGTTGTAACTGTACCTGAAAAGCTTATGAGTGGCGTGGTGTGTGCAAGCGGAAGTTCTCCTGCCTATGTATATATGTTTATAGAAGCTCTAGCAGATAGTGTTGTAAAATATGGTATACCAAGACAAGACGCATATAAACTTGTAGCTCAGACAGTTCTTGGCTCTGCTAAAATGGTACTTGAAACGGGCGAACACCCAGCTAAATTAAAAGATAATGTATGCTCTCCTGGTGGAACAACTATTCAAGGAGTTTCAGCATTAGAAGAATTTGGCTTTAGAAATGCTGTTATTAAGGCTACTGATAAGTGCTATGAAGCTTGTAATAAGATAAAATAATACAAGAAATAATTGAATTAATTTATTGACTTGAACAATAAACCAAAATTCGTATTTGTATGTGTATAAGAATTGATTATTATTGCGATAACTTTAAATAAACTTAAGAAAGGATTATTTATGAACCATATTAAAAGAATAGATAGAAAATTAATGTATAAAGGCTCTATGTTGTCTATGTATGCAGATACTATTTATACCCCAGATGGAAATACTGCAAAATGGGACTATATAGAACACTCTGGAGCGGCAGCAGTAGTTCCAGTGCTTGAAGATGGACGTATACTACTTGTAAGACAATATAGAAATGCACTTGATAGAGAAACTCTTGAAATACCAGCAGGCGGTATTAACAAAGGTGAAGAAAGCATAACTGCTGCCACAAGAGAACTTGAAGAAGAAACAGGTTATAAATCTGACAATTTAGAACACCTTATCTCAATTGTAACAGCCGTTGCATTTTGCGATGAAGTAGTAGAAATATATGTTGCTAAAAATTTAACAAAAACACAGCAACACCTTGATCCAGATGAGTATATTGAAATAGAAGCATACACAACTGATGAATTATCTGAAATGATATATTCAGGCAAAATACAAGACTCAAAAACTATTGCAGCTATAATGTCATATATTAATAAAAAATAACATATATTCATAACGACATCATCAAATTGCTTAATAAGCAGAATGGAGCGTTATGGTAGGATTTAAAAGTGTTATACATAAATATAGATTTGTACTTTTCTTATTCTTAGGGATATTACTAGGGACATGTTATATTAATCTTATAAAAAAAGGACTTATAAAAAATATGGATATATATTCAGATAAATATTTATCAGACTATATAGATATTTCTGTAAATAACGTAAGCCTTTGGCAATACATAATAAAGACAAGACTGCGAGATTTTGTTATCTTATGTGGAATTGGACTTACTGTGTTTAGTGGCATATTTTTATCAATATATATGTGTTATTTAGGTATTTGTAATGGAATATTAATAAGTACAGCGGTACTTCATTATGGAATAGGTGGAGTATTTGTATACATGGTATCAGTATTTCCACAGTATATATTTTATGGTTTAACACTTTTCCTTATAACAAAACTCTTTACTGTATCAGGATATAGTATCAAAACAATTGCGGCAAGAAATGTAGTTATAATTATCGCAATCGCAATAGGATTGCTATTAGTAGGAACATATTTTGAAGCATATATCAATCCAATGCTATTAAAAAAGTTATATTTGTATATATATTAAAAAAGTATTGCTTCAAGTGGTAAATAAAAAGTCCACATCTTTAAATGATTGGAACTTCACATAAGAAATAAGTATGTTTTAATCATTGGAATGGACAAAAAACAAAAAGAGCCTATTTAAGTAAATATTAAGAAACCGTAAAATAAAATGTAGAAAAATATAGAAACTACATCTTGCCCTTACGGTTGGGCGTTCATCTTATAGCTTAATACATATTCTCTGTTCACTATATATTATAGATTAAGTTGTTACATACATACTTTACTATAAGACCAATTATATTAATTTCCCTATAAGCTACAGACCATACATCACTCGGTATATGTACCTGCCTTATAAGAAAATTTTTATTCATTATAACATATATAGGATATATTTTACAACATTATTTATAAAAAATAAAGAAAATAATCTTACTATTTTCTATTTTTGTAATATCTGCTAATTACCCTTAGATAAGCTATAAAACGTTAGAAATGCGATACGACATTGCGATTTTCTAACGTTTTAGGTATTAAAACATTTTGCTTATTTTAGAGTTTTTTAACACTTACATTTTAACTTAAATAGACTCCATTTTTTATAAAATCTTATACTAAATCAGCAATCTGATATATAAGTCTTTCTGAGTCTTCCCAGCCAAGACATGGGTCTGTAATAGACTTTCCGTATACACCTTCTCCAACCTTTTGATTGCCTTCTTTGATGTAACTTTCAATCATAATACCCTTAACAAAATTCTTGATATCTGCTGAGTGATTACGGCTGTGTAACACTTCCTTAGTAATTCTAATCTGTTCCTTGAACTGCTTGTTAGAATTGCTGTGATTAGCATCAACAACAACGGCAGGATTAGCAAGGTCACGTTCAGAATACATATTAAAAAGACGGTTAAGGTCTTCATAGTGATAGTTAGGAATACACTGACCATGCTTATTAACAGCACCTCTTAAAATAGTGTGAGTAAGAGGGTTGCCTGGTGTATTTACTTCCCAATTTCGATATATAAATGTCTGCTTTGCTTGAGCTGCTACTACAGAGTTAAGCATTACAGAAAAATCACCACTTGTAGGGTTCTTCATACCTGCTGGAACATCAATACCACTTGCTGTTAATCTATGTTGTTGGTCTTCAACTGAACGAGCGCCAATTGCAACATAAGATAAAACATCTGATAAAAACCAATAGTTTTCAGGATAAAGCATTTCATCAGCAGGAGTAAGTCCTGTCTGACTAATAACATCAATGTGCATTTTACGAATAGCAATAAGTCCGCCTAATAAATCCGGCTTCTTTTCAGGGTCAGGCTGATGTAACATTCCCTTATATCCAGTTCCAGTTGTTCTAGGCTTATTAGTATATACACGAGGAATAATTATAAGCTTGTCTTTAACTTTTTCTTGAACCTTGACAAGACGAGTAGTATAATCAAGAACCGCTTCTTCATTATCTGCTGAACATGGGCCTATGATAACTAAAAATTTATCTGAGTCGCCTGTAAAGACATCTTTGATTTCCTTATCTCGTTCAATCTTAATCTGTGCTGCTTTTTCAGGTACAGGATACTGTTCCTTGATTTCGCTAGGAATTGGAAGCTTTCTTACAAATTCAAAACTCATTTTCTTTTCTCCATTCTGTCATATAGACTTTTAGTATAAATATGCCATATAAAAATATACATAATAAATAATGATAGGTCTGTAGAACTAAAATTATTCTAGTTAATTTTAATATAAAAATAAATAAATGTAAACGACTTTCTTAAACTTAATAGTTATATGAAAAATAATTATAAAATAAAAGAGATGAGCATTTAACCATACATTTACTACTATGTACAATATGTGATTATATTTTAACAAATATAAATATATGTAGTTAAAATAATTGTATATAGCTTACTAATAAAAATATTAATCTTGACATTTATGACTATCTAACATATTATGTTACGGTCAAAATTATAGTATTAGAAATTTATAGCACTATAATAAGTTAATCGGATAAACTTTTATCATTACGACAAAAATAGCAAGCTTATATAGTGTTAAATAAGTTAAAACGAAAGGATTAAGTCTATGAGAGTAAAAGACAAAAGCATTTTTAATAAAATTAAACAGTACAGCTTTATCAATACTTTAAAAGTAATAACAGCAACTTCTTTATCTATAGCGTTAATATTTTCACTTACATCTTGTAAAAGCACAACAAATGTTAATTCAAATACAAGTAATTCACAAGCAAATAATTCTAACTCATTAGACAGCGAAAAATATTCTGCGGATATATTTGCAATGGATACTTATATGTCACTTACAGCTTATGGAAGTAATGCTGAAAATGCTGTACTGGCAGCAGTCTATGAAATACAACGTCTTGATAATATGTTTTCTGTCGGCAATACAGAAAGCGATGTTACAAGGCTTAATATATCGGGAACTGCAAGTGTATCTGATGAAACAAGCTATCTTATTAATAAATCATTAGAAATCTCACAAAAGACACAAGGGGCATTTGACATAACAATATATCCTGTCATGGTGCTTTGGGGCTTTACAACTCAAAATTACAAAGTTCCATCGCAAGCTGAATTAGACGAAGTACTTAAAAAAGTTGATTACAACAATATAGTTATATCAGGTAACAATGTTACTCTTAAAAATAACGCACAAATAGATTTTGGCGGAATTGCAAAGGGTTACACTTCAACAAAAGTAATTGAGCTTATGAAGGAAAATGGAATTGAAAACGCCATTGTCAATCTAGGCGGCAATGTTCAGACACTTGGACTTAAGCCAGATGGCAGCCAATGGAAAGTAGCAATTCAAAGTCCAGATAATGACGATACTTATATAGGAATACTCAAAACTAACGATAAGGCAGTTATAACATCAGGTGGTTATGAACGTTATTTTGAAGAAAATGGTAAAAAATATCACCACATTATTGACTCTAATACGGGTTATCCATCAGATAGCGACCTTACATCTGCAACAATTATATGCGCTGATGGTACAACGGCTGACGCACTTTCCACCTCACTATTTATAATGGGAAAGGAAAAAGCAGCGCAATTTTATAAAAGTACAGATATTGAATTTGATATGATACTTGTAGATAGTGATAAAAATGTGTATATATCCGAAGGGATAAAAGACTTGTTTACAAGTGATTATAATGTAACAGTAGTAAACAAATAGATGATACGATTAAATATAAAAGCTACTTAACTTGTGGTTTTCGCATTAGAGAAAAAGACTTTTATATTATGTATAAAATTTTCTTAGTGTGACAGCTTCACAGCCCATTGCTATAATCGTCAAGTTTTTGTGCAAGCAATATTTTGAATATTTTTTCTTGTAAATAAAATAAATCTCCCACATTGTATTGTGTTTAACAATAAGTGGGAGATTTTTTATTTATGTAAAAAACACTTTTACTTTTGTAAAATATTGGAAAATGATTTTTTTTATCATTTATATATATTGACATAACTGCATACATAAGTTTATTCTAATACAGCGGTTAGTTAATGCAAACACTGGTTAATTATTGATAACTATTGTTAGTGTAAGCTTGCGATATCATTTATAGTTTAACTGCTAATTATTATTGTAAATACTTAATAGTTTTCATAGTATTTAGAACTAAACAAAAGCATATATTGTAGATTTTTAATATTGACTCAATTATGCTTATGAAAAATATGTAAAAGGAGAAACAATGTTATTAATTATTGCACTTATACTTGTATCAATATTTATTTATTTGTTTAAAGATACAATTAAAAAATTTCCTGTAATATTTTATATAGGAACTGCAGTAGTAGCTGTGCTTGTATATTTATTACAATCTTTAGATATGCCAGTATTTGTACAACAAAATATTATTGGTTTGTTTTCTAAAGGAACTCTTGGAACAGCACTTTTTATTGTTGTAATGTACACAGGCGCACTTCCAAACAAATCAAAATTAATTGCTCCACTTATGCGTATAAGAGGAGAGTTATCAATTATTGCCTGTATTCTTGTTCTTATTCATAACGTAACTTATGGTAAGACATATTACAGAGCATTATTTAAAGCCAATTCAGGTATTTCTACCACACAAATTATTGCGGCATATATAAGCATATTTATTGTTGTTTTAATGCTTATATTAACATTTACATCATTTAAGGTAATAAGAAGCAAGTTCAAGCCTAAGAAATGGAAACAACTTCAAAGAAGCGCATATTTATTTTACAGCTTGTTATATGTTCATATAATGCTTATAAATATTCCTTATGCAAGAGCTGGTTTAGTGCCTTACGGAATAAATGCTGTTATTTACACTATTGTATTTGCTGTATATGCGGCTATGAGAATTAAAAAGCATTATCTTTTAAAGCAAAGACTTAAAAATAAAGACGCAAACGAGAATACATCAAAAATAAATACAGTTGTTTATATACCTGCTGCCATTTTATGTGTATTTGTAGCTTTCCTTTGTTTTACTAATACAAGCAAGACAACAGATAAAGATAATGATATAGAATATGCTAATACTGATACTACAAAATCAGATAACGCAGGCAATTCATCTAATAAGTTTAAAGCTGATGGTGATTATACAGGAACTGCTGTGTGTGAAGTGTATGGTTACACTGTTACAGTCACAATGACAGTTGAAAATGATGTGATTACTGCTGTAAATGCTACAAGTGATGCTACATCACAAGATATTTCTTACTTTAATAAGGCAGTAGAAAAAGTTCCAGATGCTATTGTTGAGAAACAAGCAGTAGCAGGAGTTGATACTGTAGCGGGGGCTACAAAGTCAAGTAGTGCTATAAAAAAAGCATTTTATAACGCTTATAAATCTGCATTGAATTAATGCAGGTTTGTAATAAATGTAATTGCAAATTTAATTTGTAATTATTTTAATCTTAATGAAAAAGGAGAAAGAAAGGTTATGAGAAAAAGGTTATTTTCTAAGGTTGCCACATTAACAGCGGCAGTTGCTATAACAGCGGTAACATTTCCATTTACTACATTAACAGCTAAGGCAGCAGACGATTATTCTTATTTATATGCTGGGCTTACATGGCAGGAATACTGGGCAAATGAAAAGGTATATCAGGCAGGAGATGCGTCTTCGTCAGATATTCTTGACAGCCATCAAGAATATGATACAGGTGCATTTGACACTGTAACAAGAGCTACTACAAATCATGGTCTTCACAGAGGGAGTTTTCAGTGTACAACAGTAATTGATACTGAAGACGGAAAAACATATGACCTTGCAGGTTGGGAAGTAGAAGGTGAAGGTAAAGATGCTATTACAAAAATGAAATTAACAGATGGTACTGTACTTTCTTATGAAAAAGGTGTAATCACTAATACAGATGGTAGTACTTCTAAGCTTTCAAAGTATGAAGTTAAAGGCTTAAAATACGTTCCAGTTAAAGTTAGTAAGTCTGATGTAGACGATTTTAAGAGCAAGTACACAGTAGTTGAAAATGGTGGTGAATTATTTGGTGGTTACAGTGAAAATGCACTTTCAGCCTATTCTGAAAAGGCTAATGTAACTGAAAATACAAATGGTCTTAAGACAGCTACAAAGAATAGTGATGGTACATATTCATTTTCAAAGGGTCAAACAGGTAAGGATTCAGGTATTGAAGGAAAAGAACTTGCTAAAGCTTCTGATATTACAGTTGAAGTAAAAGAAGCTACAGGTTCTTATGGTGAATTTTTAAGAGTTGATTTAACAGGTGATGGATATGGTGCATTAGGTTCAATGCTTCAATCAGTTACATGGACATATTATGGAAATGATTCATCAAGAACAAAAGCACTTGAAACTTATGGTACAAAGTTTGCTTCTGATAACTGGATGCACAAAGCTATGGGTATTCAGTTAGGTCTTACTAACTCTATGAGATGTCAGCTTCCAGATGGAACTGATGGTACAGGTTATTGGTCATTAACTGTTCATGCTCTTGGTTATGAAGATTATACTGTCAACTTTGAAGCAACAGAAGCTAACATCGTTAAAAATCAAGAACCTGTAAGTGATACTTCTAAACTTTCAGCAGCCATTGAACAGGCTGATAAGCTTAATGAAGACGATTACACAGAAGATAGCTGGAAGGCTATGAAGCTTGAATATGATGAAGCTGTTGACGCAATAAATGTTGCTGAATATCAAGCAGACATCAACGAAGCTACACAACATCTTACAATGGCTATCAATGCTCTTGTAGAAGCAGATGATGCAGAAGAAGAAAAAGAAACAAATCCAGTATCTACAGCTATTGTTTTAGTTGTACTTATTGTAATTGCTGGTGGAATTGTATTTCTTAAGGTTAGAAAGAAGAAATAATAAGAAATATAAATATAGTTTATAGAAGAATAGTCGGATATTTAGGTAAATGTTTATCATATACCACAAAATATCCGACTGTTTTTTATGTACTTATTAAATATAATATATCAAATTAATTAATTGTATTCAATGTTTATAAATTAAAGTTAAAGAAGTATAACTTTAAAAATATACTAGGATTAATATAAATTGGATAAATATATAAGTTTATTGCAAATATTTATTATGTAGTTTATAATATTTATAAAGTAAAGAAACGGAAAATTTAATAATATAAATTTCTCATAGTTTACGTTTTATAAAGGGTGGTGTTTTTATGAGAATGTATGACTTGATTGTTAAAAAGCGAAATGGTGGTGTTCTTTCTAAGGAAGAAATTGAGTATTTTGTTAAGGGTTATACTGATGGTGCTATTCCCGATTATCAAGCTTCAGCTTTGTTAATGGCTATTTACTTTAATTCACTTTCTTATGAAGAAACTCTAAATCTCACACTTGCTATGGCTAATAGTGGTGATTTGCTTGATTTGTCTGGGATTAATGGTATTAAAGTGGATAAACACAGCACAGGTGGAATTGGTGATAAGACTTCTCTTATAGTAGGGCCTTTAGTATCTGCATTAGGAGCTAAAATGGCTAAAATGAGTGGTAGAGGACTTGGGTTTACTGGGGGAACTATTGATAAGCTAGAAAGTATCCCAGAGTTTTCTACAAGTCTTTCAGAAGAACAATTTATAGAGAATGTCAATAGGATAGGTATGGCAATTACTGGGCAGACGGGTAATCTTGACCCTGCTGATAAAAAGCTTTATGCGTTAAGAGATGTTACGGCAACGGTTGATATAAGTCCACTTATTGCTAGTAGTATAATGAGTAAGAAACTGGCAGCAGGCGCAGACGTTATAGTGCTTGATGTTAAAACGGGTAGTGGTGCATTTATGAAGGAAGAAAAAGACGCATTTCAGCTTGCTGATATGATGGTTACGATTGGAAATGGTGCAGGACGTAAGACAGTAGCTATCGTATCAGATATGGACGAGCCATTAGGAAATGCTATTGGAAATGCGTTAGAAGTAAAAGAAGCTATTGAAACTTTAAATGGACAAGGGGCGAAAGACCTTACTAAGCTTTGTATTATTCTTGCTTCACACATGGTTTATCAAGCAGGTATTACTTCTACATTAGAAGAAGCTAACGACAAGTTGACTGAATTAATTAAAAACAAATCAGCTTTAAATAAATTTGCTGAGTTTGTTAAAGCTCAGGGTGGTGATGCAAGCATTGTATACAATACGGATTTATTACCTAAAGCTTCTATTATATATGAATTAAAAGCTACTAACACAGGTTATATAAAGCATATACAGTCAGACGAACTAGGCAATGCCCTTGTTATACTTGGTGGTGGCAGGCAAGTAAAAGGAGAAGCAATTGACCATGCTGTAGGTATTGTGCTTAATAAGAAAGTAGGCGACTTTGTTAATGCAGGTGATACAATAGCATTTATCCATGCAAATGATAACGATAAGCTAAAGGAAGCTATCAAGCGAGTTGTAAATGCTTATGAATACTCTGATATAGAAGTTAAACGCAATAAGTTGATAAAAGGAGTTTTGTCATAATAACTTATTAAAGAAATAATTTATTGGAGAATATATAAAAATGAAACACTATTTAATAAAAATAGCTTATGACGGCAGTAGCTTTAATGGTTGGCAACGTCTAAAAAATAATAAAAATACGGTTCAACAGACTATTGAAGATATACTTGGGGTTCATATATCTGGAAGTGGAAGAACTGACGCAGGCGTTCATGCAAGATGTCAGTGTGCTGATTTCTTTTATAATGACATTAACGATTTAGATACATTTATTAAAAATATTAACGAAAATCTTCCACAAAGTATCAGAGTCTTTTCAATATCAGAAGTGCCAAATAATTTTCATAGTCGAAAAAGTGCTGTTTCAAAGACTTATTCCTACTATATCGCTCTTGACAGCAAAACAGATGTATTTGAAAGCAAGTATGTATATAATATGGTAAATGCTCCTATTAACTATAATTTTAAAACAAATGAAAAATTAATCAATTTTGAAAATATGAACAAAGCCTGTAAATACTTATGCGGTACACACGATTTTTCAGCTTTTACATCTGATAAGACTCCAAATAAATCGTATATAAGAACAATTTATGATATAGATATTTCTATTAATAGTGTGTTAAAAGATAATATTTTCAGCTATAATACTGATAAACAGACATTAAAAATAGAAATAACTGGTGATGGATTTCTCTATAATATGGTGAGAATTATTTGTGGAACATTATTGTATTGTGGATTGTCAAAAATCAACTCAGATGATATTCCTAATATCTTAGAGAGTAAAGTTAGAAAAAATGCTGGGCCAACACTTCCATCTAATGCCTTGTTTTTAGAAAATGTTGTATATAACAATATGAAATAATTTCAAATATAATATCATATGGGATAAGGGACAGCAGATAAATTAAATAAATGTTTGTTTATTATTTTTAGTATTATAGAAGTAACATTTTAGCTTTAGTTGACTTGTCACCATGCAACTTTGCTGTCTGATAGTATTCTAATAGATAATATTTTATAAAAAACTTACATATACTTTTTCTATTTTATTAAAACAATAAGTGTTTTTGCATAATTTTTTAGTTATAAAGATATATTTTTCAGTAATTTTAGTTATATTTTGTTTTTTGATGTATTATAATGCCTTGAATTTGATTATTTAATGTGATAAAATATAATCAATTAAGGTTTATAGTATCTTGATTAGATTAATTATAAAGGAGTAATAGTAATGGAAGTAAGACCAGGAGCTAATCCAGCAGACGTAAAGAATTATGATACAGATAGATTAAGACATGATTTCCTTATTCAAGATTTATTTGTAGCTGATGAAATTAAGACTATTTATAGCCAGATAGACAGAATTATTGTAGGTTCTGCAACACCTGTAAATAAGACACTTACACTTGAGGCAGGTGCTGAGCTTAGAGCTAAGTATTTCCTTGAAAGACGTGAGATGGGTATTATTAACATTGGTGGTAATGGTACAGTTACTGTTGATGGTAAGGAATATAACTTTAAGTATAAAGATGGTATGTATATTGGAATGGGAGCTAAGGATATTAAGTTTAGCAGCGCTGACCCTACAAACCCTGCTAAGTTCTATCTTAACAGTGCTCCAGCACATAAGACATACCCAACAGTATTTATCGACCCAGATAAGGATATTTTACCTGAGAATAAGAAGGAACTCGGTTGCCTTGAAAGTGCTAACCATAGAACAATCAATAAGTACATACTTCCAGGACAGGTTGAAAGCTGTCAGCTTGAGATGGGTATGACTTGTCTTGAACCAGGTAGTGTATGGAATACTATGCCATGTCATACACATGATAGAAGAATGGAAGTATATCTTTACTTTGAAGTACCAGAAGATGCTGTTGTATTCCACTATATGGGTGAACCAACAGAAACTCGTCACATTGTAATGCGTAATGAAGAAGCTGTTATTTCACCAAGCTGGTCAATCCATTCAGCTTCAGCAACTCATGCTTATACATTTATCTGGGGAATGGTTGGAGAAAACCAAGACTTCGATGATATGGACGATGTAGATATGAAGTATTTAAGATAATATCAACATATTTTAATTTTGAACAAATAAACATTATATATTGTATTGTTTATAGTAAAGAATAATCTTAATCTATAAGAGTGATTTATATAAAAATATAGTTTACAGTTCGTTAATAAAAGTTGTACTACTTTAACGTTATTACAAAAATATGTAGAAGTTCCATTTTTTCTATGTGGTATGGAAAACGTTGTAGTATAAGATAAGCAAGTGTACAACTTTAAAAATTATGGTAGGGTGGGACTACACCCAAACCGAGAAGTATTCTCTACGCTTGTGGACATTAATTAGAAAATTATTCTCTATGGGAGTATCATTATAATTATAGTGGTTGAAGCAAGAATTTCATTAGCTAAAGCTAATGAGAGTGTCACAATAAAAAACAAAAGGAGATTTAGAAAATGTCAGTTAATTTTTCACTTGAAGGCAAGATTGCTTTCGTTACAGGTGCATCTTATGGTATTGGTTTCGCTATTGCTTCAGGAATGGCAAAGGCTGGTGCTACAATCGTTTTCAACGATATCAATCAAGAATTAGTAGACAAGGGTATTGCAGCATACAAAGAAGCTGGTATTGATGCTCATGGTTACGTTTGTGATGTAACAGATGAAGCTAAGGTTAATGAAACAGTTGAAAAGATTACAAAGGAAGTTGGTCCTATCGACATTCTTGTAAACAATGCTGGTATCATTAAGAGAATTCCTATGTGTGAAATGACAGCAGAGCAGTTCAGACAAGTTATTGATGTTGACCTTAATGCTCCATTTATCGTATCTAAGGCTGTTATTCCATCAATGATAGAAAGAAAGCATGGTAAGATTATTAACATCTGTTCAATGATGTCTGAATTAGGACGTGAAACAGTTTCAGCTTATGCTGCAGCTAAGGGTGGTCTTAAGATGTTGACAAGAAATATCTGTTCTGAATATGGTAAGTACAACATTCAGTGTAACGGTATTGGACCTGGATATATTGAAACACCTCAGACAGCTCCTCTTAGAGAACGTCAGCCAGATGGTTCAAGACATCCATTTGATTCATTCATCGTAGCAAAGACTCCTGCTGAAAGATGGTTAAAGCCAGAAGAATTAGCAGGTCCAGCTGTATTCCTTGCTTCAGAAG
>OGUD01000077.1_pt1 | contig 97529 bp, 93 predicted proteins | sample 1573671 | NCBI WGS metagenome assembly OGUD01 (sample SAMEA2582065, study PRJEB24529) | metagenome | biome: Human gut stool | place: China | collected 2011 | reverse complement strand
ATAGATACATTAGTATCTTAGAAGCCCATTACCTTTAGGTGATGGGTAGTTCACATTTCAACATATTATAAAAAATAATAATTAAACTCTCTTAGTATTGTATACAATAATTTTAAATTGTATAATTCGTTTATCTATAATATTTTAATACGAGGTAAATCTATGAAAAAATTACTTTTAATTGCAACTGGTGGTACAATTGCTTCTAGTGACTGTGGAGAAGGACTTGCCCCAACTATTGACGCAGATAAAATAATGTCATACATTCCAGAAGCTTCAAAACTTTGTAGTCTTAGCGGAGTATCTGTAATGAGTATTGACAGCACTAATATGAACCCAAAAAGAATGGCTATAATAGCTAATACAATATATGAAAATTACAACGACTATGACGGATTTGTAATCACTCATGGAACTGACACTATGGCTTATTCAAGTGCGGCTCTTACATATATGCTTCAAAATCTTACAAAACCTGTTATCCTTACCGGCTCTCAAATAGCTCTTGAAGAAGATGGCACAGACGCAATAAATAATCTTTCTTGTGCCGTAAGATTTGCGTGCGAAGATATCGCAGGTGTTTATATTGCATTTGACAACATATTAATATGTGGCACTCATGCTATGAAAATGAAAACACTTAGCTTTGACGCATTTAAAAGCATTAACTATCCTGTTATTGCAAGTATCAAAAATAATACTGTTATTTACAATAAAGAACTTTCAGACAATGAACTTAATTCACTTTTACATCGTGAATACAAAGAAGAACTCTGCTTAAAAGCTAAAATGTGTGATGACGTTTTTGTATTAAAGCTTTTCCCAGGTATAAATCCTGAAATATTTGACTTTATTAAAACTAACTACAAAGGTGTTATTATTGAAAGCTTTGGTATAGGTGGTATTCCTAATGAACACCACAACATTACACAAAAGGTTGGTGAGCTTATAAATGCTGGTATTTGTGTTGTAGTAACTACTCAATGTCTTTTTGAAGGAATTGACTTATCTATATACGCCGTTGGTCAAACACTTGCTAAGCAAAATGTAATCTCAGGCGGTAACATGCCAGTTGAAGCCCTTACAATGAAGCTTATGTGGGCTTTAGCCAATATTGACAATGCTAATAATATTAAAGAATTTATAGAAAATGATAACAACTAAACAATATATTTTTGTATTTTATGCCTTTAAAGATAGCAGTATGATATAAAAACACACACCAGAAAAAGAACATATGGCTATATTTGTATGCCATCATCGGACAAGCATGTTCGTTGCTGTCATACAAATATAGCCATATGTTCTTTTTAATGGTGCATTTATTTTATACCATACTGCTATCTTACGGAAGTTTATCGACATACAAAACATGAATGTTTACTATTAAATAAATCATTTACTCATACTAAAAAAGATATAATACTTTTATGTCACTATATCAATAACTTAGTTTATTATGAATATACAATTTATTATATCAGTTAAAACTTAACTTTTTCACTATCTTTATTAATGAGTCAACAAATGTTGCTTCTTGTACTGACTGAGTGGCTATTATATTTACTTCTCCTATTTTCTCATTTTTATAATAATACATAAGTTTACCAACTATATCTCCCTCATTTATAGGAGCTGCCAATTGCGTGTTTATCTCACTCTGCTTTGTTATATCTTCATCATTTATCTTATCCATAAACATATATGAAAATTCTTTTTCATATTTACATTCTATCATATCTTGTTTTCCATTTTCAATCTTAATTGGCTCTAACTGTGACACTTGCGTATCTTGATATATGTAACATTTGCTAAAACCATAATTAAGAAGTGTAATAGCTTCTGAAAAACGTGTCTTACTATTTTCCGCACCCATTATTACTGCAATTAAATCTATTCCATTTTTACTAGCTGTGGCTGAAAGACAACATTTTGCAAGACCTGTTGAACCTGTCTTTAATCCTGTTGCCCACTCATACTGCTTAATAAGTTTGTTAGTGTTAGTCAGTCCAAACTCCGACTCACCACGCCTTGTAACATGAGTAATCGTATCCATCCAAACAGTCGAATAATCGTGTATTTGTGGATAATTATTTATAAGCTCTCGACTCATTATTGCGACATCTTTAGCTGATGACATATGACCGTCAACATCAAGACCACAACAATTGACAAAATGTGTATTCACCATGCCTAGACCACTTGCACGTTCATTCATATGAGCAACAAAAGCTTCTTCCGTACCATCAATATGTTCTGCCATACTTACACATGCGTCATTAGCACTAGCCATACTTATACACTTTATCATAGTATTTACCGTCTGCGTTTCTCCCGATTCTAAAAACACTTGACTTCCACCCATTGAAGCGGCGTGTTCCGATACTGTAACTTCTTCTTCAAGACTGATTTTGCCACTCTTTAATGCGTCAAATATAAGCAGCAAAGTCATAATCTTAGTTATACTCGCTGGGTGTACTTGTTCATCGGAATTTTTCTCATAAATAATCTGTCCTGTGGTCGCTTCCATAAGAATTGCCGACGGTGACTGAATATCTAAATCATCAGCCTTTACTATCACTGGCGTGTACATTTGAACTACTATTGATAAAAAGGCAATAGTAAATATTAAAAGCATACAAATAAACTGCTTTGTATGCTTTTTAATATTTCTTATGTAATTATTAACAACTCTCCCCACAATATTCCCCATTTCTGAGCTAATGCTTTGTTATATTAAATATTACAACCTTTGCATAGGTATGCTCATATTTTTAATACATTCTACTAGGTGGGGGATTAAAATATGACTTTTATTAATATAATTTAAAATTGATTATCTTAACATTCTAGCATTTTTATTATTCTATTATTGATATTATCATAAACATTCCAATCACTGTTTTTTATGTTATTGTCTAATATCATTAATATGTTTTTTATATCACTCAGCACATCACGCAAACTATTTATATTAAATAATTCATCTTTTAAATTCACTATATTATATATAGAAATATTTTTTATATTTTCTCCAAATTCAATTACGTTATTTATTTTTTGATTTAACACATAATCAAGCTTAGCTTTTGATATCTTAATTAATACATATTTAGATAAATCATCAATCAAATGAGATATTCCATAAATTACATCTATATAAGCTTGCTTTTTTAACTTTGTTTCAAGTACACATATATATTCAGACATTATCGTTATTTCATCATTTTTTAATGGAGCTATATTTAATTCGTTATCTTTTATTAAGCTATTAACTTTCTTAAAATCTAAATTCAATCTAGCATTTGCAAGCTCTAACATTGTATATATCTCTTTACTTACACCACCATTTATCTCACTTATAAGTTGTAATGCCGAATTATAATTGTATGTTAATATATGCTTTTTCATAGTTTCTAGCTTTAACAATCTTATAAGGTTCATACATCTAACTTCTTCACAACGGTTATCACTATCTAACTCATTATCTTTATTTAATTGCCAATTAGAAACAACATCATATTCATTTCTATTTTCATAAGTTACATTCATTCTATTCAAGGGGGAATTTACTTGAATTGGTGTAAAGCTATATTCAGCAAGAGTTGCAAGAATTAGTAATGCACTTTTCATAGCAGGCGTTCCAGAAGCCATATTCACTATAAGTTCATCATCTTTATCCATATTACCACTTATATCCTTAATTATGTCATGGAATAGCTGATAATATATATCGTATTTTTGTACATCTTTAAATTCAATATCTTCAATTACTCTTATGTCAAAGTGATGATTGATACTTTCTTCTAATAGTTCTATTGTGCGAATATATCTATTATCATGTCTATGGCGTTGTGTTATTTCTTTTGACATATATAGTATCACTGTGTCGGGTTTGTATTGTCTGCATATATGAAGCATTGAACCATCGTGAAAATATTTTATAGGGTCAGTCGAACCTATTGGCGAAAATAATATTCTTTTTGGCATAATATTTCCCCTTCTAATGTAAATATATTAATTTAACTCGTCCCCTATCGGGGAATTGATATTTATAACAGTAGAGAATTAACTATTGTTAAAGTGGCTAAAGTTTCCGTCCCCTATCGGGGAAATAAGATTTATAACCCTGCCATTCACAGCCTAGTGTTTATGCTGGTTGTAATGGTACTTTGCGTTGTAAAATGAAAATTGACATTAACTCTAACACTAAAACTCATCAAACAGCCCGCAACGCCAGTAAATTCAAGTCTCAGATCAAAATTAACTTACTGTATCTATAATTCCTTTTCATAATACCATAAATAAAACCTACTATCAAATCTTTGCTATAAATTTTTATATTAACCTTTACAATTTATTAATACAATGGTATTTTTAATTAGCAAAGTCCTATTCTTATTTTTACAAAATATAAGTTTAAGACTTTGCTAATTAATATTAATCTAGCCTTTATATAATAATTATATCTTCGATTTCATATTCTTCTTGCTTCCCCCATGAAGTAACTTGACCTTTTCCACTTATCTGATACAACTTCACACTATCTTCTACTTTATCCATATACTGTGGAATTTCTTTTTTTAATTTTTCAAGTTTTGTTTTAGTTATAACAGCTTCAAATGCTGATTTTTGAATACGAAAACCATATCCTAACAACAACTTTGCAAGTTTTACCCTTTTTGAATTACTTGTAATATCATATATTATAAGTATAAATAATCTATCATCTTTTTCACTATCGGATATATCAAAAAAATAATTCTCATCCATATATATACACCTCACCTTATACAAATTGGATGATAAATCGTTGCGTCTTCACTCTCTATGGCTTTTACCAGTTGATTAATTTGTAACAATATTGCATGCCTAAAATTAACTGGATAATTTACATAATCTAAATATCGTACATATGTTTGAAATTTTTTCTCAAGTTTTTTAAGCAGTATTCCAATTCCATTTTTATTAAGATAACACCCCGGCTCATCTATATTTGTTATGAAGTCATCTTTTTCAATTTCATTTCCATTAATAATACTCATTACAGTTGCATCAACAATTACAGCTCGCCATTCTTCCATAAGGTCACTTGCAAGTGTTGGATGCTTCTCAGCATCTCTATGAATAAAACCGAAATACGGATTAAGTCCCTTCTGTTCTATTTTTCCATATATTTCATTCATAAGAATAGAATAGCCTAATCCAATCATAGAGTTAAATTCATCAAGTGGCGGTCTTCTACTTCTCCCCTCAAAAGCAAATTCTTCCTTTATACACTTTGACAAGCCATTAAAATAACACTTAGCAGCTTGCCCTTCATACCCCATTATCTCAAATACATCATCACACTTTTGCACACTATGTTTACAATCATCCATAATGCTATGTATACTAGGTAAAAATATTTTCTTATATCTTTCATATCTTTTTAATACAACATTCTGATTATTTATCTTAGCTGTGATAATTCTTTTTGCTAATTCAACTGCAAACTCAGTATCATACAAGGCACATTGAATTCTTTGTCTGTGTGCCTTTACATGACCTGTTGACTGCACTTTTCCAAAGTATCTACCACTTTTAGAAAAATAAGAAATGTTAATTCCTCTCTTAATACATTCTTCCATACAATGTGTGGTTATTTGAGAATGTCCCATTATAATTATACTTTCAAGTGACTCTATTGGGACAAATTTTTTCATACCATCGGGATATTTAGCTATACACTGATTTCCTTCAACACTTACATTTACTCCATTTTCATTTACATATAGATAGCACATAAAATTACCTCCTTATATAAATTTTTCACTAAAGTAACTCGTCCCCTAATGGGAAATTGATATTTATAACTTGCTTATGAATAAATTCAAAGCAGAATTTTATCAAACGTTTCCGTCCCCTATAGGGGCATTGATATTTATAACTGTTGCTATCGGTCAAGCTGGTGGCAACATAGGACAATTGTTTCCGTCCCCAACGGGGAATTGATATTTATAACTATGTATAAGAGAATTGAAGAAATAAAAAAGGATATGATTTCCGCCCCTAACAGGGAATTGATATTTATAACACACACGCAATACAAGAATAAGTCGTGTGGTAGTATTTCCGTCCCCTATCGGGGAATTGATATTTATAACAAGATTGTATTGACAATCACAAAAATGAGTGATATAGTTTCCGTCCCCTATCGGGGAATTGATATTTATAACGAAAACGAACACAAAGAAACAGTAAAGCCTTTTAAGTTTCCGTCCCCTATCGGGGAATTGATATTTATAACACTAAAGAACAAATCATCGAAAAAATCAAAGAATTTGTTTCCGTCCCCTATCGGGGAATTGATATTTATAACCTTGTTTACGATTTTCTAAATGAAATTGGCTGTCGTAAGTTTCTGTCCCCTATCGGGGAATTGATATTTATAACAGAGCCAAAAAATTATGGAAAATAAAATTTATTTAGGAAAGTTTCCGTCCCCTATCGGGGAATTGATATTTATAACAAGGGGACAGAAATGATAAACATTCCCTAAGCAGTTTCCGTCCCCTATCGGGGAATTGATATTTATAACAAAACTGAATATTTAGTTTATAAATCTTTCAGACAGCTGTTTCCGTCCCCTATCGGGGAATTGATATTTATAACTCAAAAAGGTTATAGAAAAGGCATATAATACAAGTGGTTTCCGTCCCCTATCGGGGAATTGATATTTATAACCGGCAACACAGCACTAGGTGCTAACGATACAAGTATTCCAGTTTCCGTCCCCTATCGGGGAATTGATATTTATAACGGTTGACTTCGATGTTGTGGACTTGTCCAACTGGTAAGTTTCCGTCCCCTATCGGGGAATTGATATTTATAACCCTGCCATTCACACCCCAGTGTTTATGCTGGTTGTAACGTTGCTTTGCGGCGTAAAATGAAAATTGACTTTAACTCTAACACCAAAATCCACAAAACAGCCTGCAACGCCAGTAAATTCAAGGCTCGGCGCAAAATTAACTTAATTTATTAATAACGCCTTTTACATGATATCACATATAAAATATATTATCAAATACTTTTTATATATATTCATCAAATAGCCAAGCAAGCTCCACTCCACTTATTACCTTTACTTTTCACAATGAAAGTGAAGAACTTGCTTGACATTGTTAAATATCTAACTAAATACTACTTTAAATAATATTATTTATCTAACGTAAGCCTACACAACCCCATTTGCAATATACGACCATTACAACTTGTATATTTAATTATATGTGGTGATACTCCTGCACTTGCGTCTGTTGTCTTATTTTCTCTGTCAGGTTTAGTCGTTCTTTTTAATACTTGCCTTGTAACCTTAAATCCATCAGCTTGACCAAATAATGGGTATATTATAGTCTTTGACACAAAACCAGTTCCACCACCAAGTATTACATTATTATCTTCAAGCAAATCGGCAGATTTAAACTTACTTACAAATACCTTGTTGTAATTATTAGCGAATGACTTTATTGCTTCAATAATTGTATCAATAGTTATACTGTCACACACTGTTTCGTCAATTGTTATAGTAAATCTTATCTTTGTGTTAGGTTTTATACATTCCCTTACTACATTAAGTTCATGCTCTTTGCCGTCAACATGACCCTCTAACTTTTTACAGAGTATAAGATTACTTATATCTATTGATTCACTATCACTTACAATAATACCACCCATTATATCATTGACAGCATTTCCTTTATTTTTTTCATCTCTTTGTAATTCATTAAAACAATCTGTTTCTATGCTTTTTATTTCTCTTGCTGCTAATTGCTTTCTGCCAACTTTTTGATTAGATAACACATTATAACTTATTGAGCTTTTGGCATTACTATATTTTTGTGGATTATTCATAATATCATAAGCTGTTAATATTGTTCTTAACATTCCTTTTATAGAGCTTCCCGGAATATATGGCATATTGTACGGGTCTTTTATATGCTCACATATCTTTATTTCTGCGCTATTTATATCCATACTGTCACCGCACTGCATACCATATTTTACGCAGTTGTCTATATCCTTTTTGTTGATATTATTTTTACTAAGCCACTGTTCTAATCGAAGTTTTCCCTTTCCAAGTAGGAACTTCTCATATTCATCGCCTAATCCTTTTTTGGAAAGGTTCATATACATTTTTTCCAAATCAATAATATTTATATGTTTTCTATCTGTAAATATATATCCTTTTTTATCTATTTCCTTACCATTGCCAATGTATACAGGACCTATTGTTTCAAGTGTCATATGATATTCTTTTATTGGACTATTCACGAAATCACCCCCATAAACATTGGTTTTGCATATCTATATACTGCGTGATAATTATTATCAAAAGACACATCATATACATCGCCCTCATATTTTGAGGCAACACAAGCTCCTGCTGATAATACATACAAATCTTTTTTTCTCTTATCAGGAAATTTTGACGAAGCTACAAAACCACTTCTTTTTATAATTTTGTATCTTGCACTCTCCAATACATTTTCTAACTCGTTCTCTTTTGGTAGACTTAAAGATAATGTCATATATGTATCTGCTTTTGCATTAAGCATTGTCATCAATTCTTGAAGGCTATATTGGTAATCTTCTTCTAATACTTTTTCAAATGTAAATCTACCCATTCCTGAACTTCTTTCTCCGCCTATTCCACTTAACCCAACAAGCTTTAATAATTGTTCAAATTCAACGAGTACATCATCATTTTTATAACCTGCTATAACATACAATCCATTGTTTTCATTATAGAAAAACTGACCTACCCTATATGGAACTGTTTCATCATTTCCATTTATAGACGCAGATACTTTTATATACTTTTTTCCAAATGTAGAAAATTCTTCTGCAATATCAGATGAAAATTCACCATTTATATATTCTTGTAACATATCTGCCGGAATAAACTTTGTATTCTTATATAATTTCTTTATTACTGAATTTCCAGCAGTTTCATCGTCTTTGTGCTTAATGTCACACATTGGCTTTGGTATATAATATGAGTCATCTATATATGGCAATCCATCTGATATTATAAGATTACCATTTTTTACATTTGCAACAAGTTTATTCAATCTATCTTCACTGTCCTTTATTGCCTCTATACACATAGATGAGAATAGAGTATCTGCACAAAAAGTATAATCTGTATCTTCAAGTCTGCCTTTTCCAAAGTGAACACCTGCATTAAATGTTAATCTATATACTTTGTATTTCATATTCTTCTCCATTCTTGTAAGAAAAGTTGTAAGTTATAGACTATTATATGTCTGATAACATTCCATTTACCTGCTCTATAACCATATCGTCAACTTTTCCAATAACAACTTCTGCTTTCATATCAGAAAATGCTACTTTTCCATAACCTCTCGAACCACTTCCACCTAAGTAATCATACTGAAGCATTTTAAAACCATCTGTAAGTACTTTTATATCGTCTACAATCTCATCTTCTTTTCCGTTTTCAACTTCATATATGATATCAACTCCAAATTGCAATCCCTTTATAACTCTTTCTATCTGTCTTGGATTAGCTACTGCCGTTGCTCTATTTATAGAGTTTTCAAACTTCACTTCTGTAAATGCTTGCACTCCTCTTTTTCTTATATCTTCTTCGTTAATCATAAACATATCTGATATCAACACTTTACTTGGTGTTACTTTCCCGTCAATTTTTTTAGCCGAACCGAATAATCTTGTAATGCACTTATTGTCATTATCTGGATTGTCAACTATTTCTGAATTATATTTCTTAGCAAGCAAAGTCCTTATCTTTCCTTTTAATGAACTTCCCGGAACTATTGGTTTATTTGTTCTTACGTCTTTTATTACTGGAGAGTCAACTGCACCTATTGCTGAAAATGCTGATGAACCTCCTATGTGCATACCTGTCTTTACTTCTAATACACCTGTTATTTGAATTTTTGAATACATAAATATCTCCTCCTATTAATCGTCATTTCGTCCTAATACGCTATTCTTATACCTCTTAAAAGCAACTAACGCTTCCATATAGTTATAAAATAATATATACTTTTTCTTACTAGTACTTACTTTTTTCATAATATTAAGAAGTCCTGCTTCTGTAACAAGATTTTTAACTCCTTCTTCTCTACCTGCTTCATATACAAATCTCATTCTTAAATATTCAATTCTAGCACTAATTTCTTCTGGAAGCTCATCGTCATTGCAATCAATCACTTGATTATAAATATCTGCTGCCATTGCCAATAAGTTTCTTATCTTAGAAGTTGTTACCATATCAACTGTTCGTCCACGCTTATCCTTTTTTTGACTCAATTTTTCAATAACTTCTTCTGCTATTTCAACGTAATTTTGTTCATTAAGTCCCCTATTTTTCTTAGGTTCTTCCCTTTTATCAACTGTATTCATTACTCAATACCTCCAATTAATTATTCTTTTCACTATCTCTTCTCATATATGAATATATATTCATAGCCGTTTTTAACTGCCTGCCATCTTTAGTCAAATTGTTATTACAATTTTTATCAAGGCGTATCCACTTATACATATTCTGTGAAAATGTATTATATCGTTCTCTTACTTCTTTTGGTGCTTCCTTTGATGGTTCAAGTCTTGCAAGTATGTATACAAATCTTGCAAAATTAATTCTATTTTCTTGACTTCTTATAAGCTCAAGCAGATTATACAAAAATCCCATACCACGCGCATCTTCATTGTCAAAAAATTCCTTTATACACTTGTACTTTTCCCCAATAACCTCATTTATAAATTCTTCCCAACTGTAAGTTCCATCACTTATTACAACTTGACATCCCTCACTATCAAACTCATTATGTACAGCACCATCATCAAATAAAGTAATAGAATTTTTACCTGCTTTGCTCTTTGACATATCTTCTAGTTGTGCGACTTCATTTGCTATAACACTTATTGGATAGTCATGTTGATATACTCCAATGCCTGCTGATATAGTAAGCGTATTTTCTGTATATAACTCAAACTTTTTCTTTAAATCAACAGCAAGCTCTATAACTTCATTCCAAGCTCCAACGATGAACACATCGTCACCACCAGAATAACATATTACTGCATTCCTTATATACTTTTTTTGATTGTCATTTCCATCTATACAATATTCTCCATTTTGCAATATGGAATTAATATACATCTTAAAGAATAGTGACAACAATCTTGAAAGCGTTGCTGTTCTTGACAATGTAACATATCTATTATCATTATCTTTATTATTAAAACCTGATACAAATGATGTTCCAAGATTGTCAACATCTGCCCTTAATACACCTATCCTTTTAATACCCTTAGATGTCTTTGCCATATCTTCAAATGTATTACAATCACTGTGATAATTGCCAACCCACAACTTTGTCGCCATTCCAGCGCTTGTGTACATCTTATTTTTACAATACACTCTTACAAATGTATTGTCCGATTTTTTCAATCTTTCAATTAATGAAGCTTTTGTATCACCAACCATATAATAACCTAATGGCAATATAAGTGCATTCTTCTCAGGCTGTGATAAAATGGTAAAAAACTCATACTTATCATCAAGTATCTTAGCTGACATATCTTTTAATGCACTGCACACTGGACACATTTCTTCATCGTTTAACTTTCCAATTCTTCTACATACACAGCACTCTCTTGTTGCGTCTTTTATCTTACTATTATTAAGCGATATAATCTGTTTTGCTGAATATCTTGTAGCTTTCTTTTTTGATATCATATTACTTATATTATGAAATATTTTTGCATAACTTCCATTTGGTTTATTTTTTAAAGACATTGTGCTACACACACTATATCCATCACTTACATATAATGATGTTTGAAAATGTTTAAGTAGCCATTCATTAACTTCTTTATTATACTCTTTTATAATATTTTTTGCTTTATTTGTGTTAGGTATTAATATATAACAATGACCACCACCAGAGTATATAAGATTAGTTCTTGCAAGTTCTAATCTCTCAAGCAAACAATCAACTATATGCTCCATCATTATCTCAAGATACGATGACTTTGAACGCAACATTTTCATTGCATTTTTTGAATTAATTGTATATATAAATTCTTGTATACCAGATATATCCATTGAATATAATATAAATACTTCTTTTTCATCAAACTTTTTACTACCTGTGAAAAGCTCTTTTTTGTAATTGTCAATGCCATTTTCTTCAAGGTATTGATATATACAAAGCGCTATTCCTGCTGTTAATTTTACATGGTCATACAAAGATATATCTTGAACTTCATTTTTTGACGTTGCACATGGCACGTATGAAAGATTAGCTTCAAGCACTTCAAGCAACGAATTAATATATTCAATGTTATACTCTGATACACCTTGCAAATTTTTAATAAGATTTTCTTTTATCTGCGTATAAGACTTTTTGTCAAATAATTTTTTCTCACTGACAGGATAGTTTATTTCCTTTTCGATATTTAACATATCTGGTCTATAATACATTTGCCTATTATGCTCACTATTTTTATTAAGCCTATTAAATACGCTTTCCAATGGCGTTAGAAGTTCAAAACCACCTTCTTTTTCTATCTTATTTCTTCTATCAGTAGCAGATGCTATATTATCTGCTATACTTATAATATATGCTATTGAATTATCATCAATATTAGAAGTCTTAATCTCTTTTTCATGGTGATATCTAACACCTTCAAGTATATTTTTATTGTTAATACCTATCTGTGATTTTAAAAATTCATATCCAATAACACTGTGATTTCTTCTATCCGAGCCTTCTCTATATATTACTTTTCCAGTATCATGCAGTAATCCAGAAATTGCTATCTCTATACCTTTATCATTCATGTTTTAACCCTTTCATTTATTATATTTATAAACACAAGTAGCAAAGCGGATTGCGAATATCCGCTTGACTATTAATTAACACCATTCTCTTTTTTTAATTCATACAACTTAACAGCTCCCATTCCAATAGATGACTTTATTCCAATGCCTGAATACTCGCCGAACTTTAGAAGTAATCTTATATACCTAGACATTGTATCACCTTTATTAACCCTTATAGAAAGACTTCCCTTATATGCTGGTATATTAACCTTCTCCAATGGAAAACTTGTACTGTGAAGATTATATCTAGTTATTTCACAACTATTTACAATCTGTTCTAGTGTATCTTCATCATACATATCAAGCTCACTTGAAGTATAAGTATACTTATTCATAAGACTTTTAAATATCATCTCAATATTAGGAAATATTACATACTTTCCATTGCTTTTAAAAGATGTTGGTGTGGCAAACTCAATATTGTAAAATTTCTGTCCTACCTCCTCATAAAACTGTTTCATAAGCTCTTGCTTGTCCATATGTATTAGACGCTTTTCTTTAATCTTAACATTTACTTTTTTATCTTTTATAGAAAATCCTGAAAATTCATTATCTATAAGCCTTTTAATAATATTTTGATATGCTTCTTTTGTTAAAGTATTAATACACCATACAGTACAATTTTCTTTTTTTATAAGATATTGACTATAAGGATTAATTACTTGCTCATGTAACAACTTAGCATATTCTGTATCAATATTTTCCATAATTACACCTTGAAGATTAGACGAACTGCGATAGTCAACTTCATCACCTTCAAGTATTAATTCTAATCTAGCTAACATATATACCCTCTTATTCTTTAATTCTAATTATCATCTGTGTCAAAATCATCTTGGTCATATTCTCCAAAATCATCTTCTCTATTATAGTCTTCAAAACCATCATCATCACAATAACTATTACTTTTTAAAATATCATCTTCTTGTTCACAATTGATATACTTATCTGTTAATTGCTGTCCGAACATCGTTTCAAAAAGGTCTACTTCGCCATCTCCATTAAAATCCCAAAGCTTCATAAATTTTCACCTCCATCAAAATAAAAATATCTATTTTACAAAATAATACTCACGAATTAATTTATAATTTTATATATCATTTATCATAAGTTAATAATACAACTATATTCTATTAATTACAATGTATATATAAACTTTATTTTTATACAGTATTAATTAAAAAATATTGCTTATTTATAGCATTTATTATTCATAATTATTATTTTTTTATACAGTAATCCGATATATTATTTACAAAATATTTGTTAATAAATAAAGGAGAGTTTTATGTCTAATTGGAATAATATAGAAGAACGTCAACACATTAATATTTCTGAAAAAACTTATCAAACACTTTTATTTGATATAGAAAGATATCATCTTACATCACTTTCATCAATAACTAATATTATTATTGAAAATGGTTGTTTAACACTTCCTGCTAATCCTATGATTTACCTAAAAGAACAGGAAGTTATGTATAATAATATATTTACAAAATATATTTCTGATGATATTTACAACTCTATTAAGAATAATATCTTTAACGATATTAAAAATAAAACGATAGATACATATAAAAAACAATATTGCAAAAATACAAAAGGTGTTCAAAAAAATATTCATTACAGCAAACATTCAATACAACTTCTTGAATGTTGCGATGATATAATAATCGACATATACAAACGCCCAGGTAAATTTGTAAATGCACTTTTTGAGTCTTTTGCTAATCTAAATGATACTGAACGTGACAAGATTATTAAAAAAGATATTTTCAAAAACATTAATGATAGTATAAAAAATAAAACAATCATACTAATAGAAATGGCACACAAGCAATCATACTTTATAAAGCCAATATCAATTGAAACACACTTAAATCATACTTATGTAATATGCAAAAGCTGTAAAAAAGAAGATGGAATTAATGGAACATATATAAACATGAACCCCAAATTATCCAATATAATCTCTGTAACAAATACTTTAAAACCATGCAATATCTCTGATAAAGAAAAAAATGATATGCTTAAAAAAATAAAATCAAATGGTGCGGCATACTTTTACACTAATAGCGAAGATATCAAAATTGAATTGACCACAGAAGGAGTTCGTATGTACAAATCAGTATTCCACCAACGCCCTATTTATAAATCACTAGAAGGCAATATATACACATTTAATTGTACTCAACTACAAGCCTACAATTATTTTTTCAAATTCGGCAGTAAGGCAAAAGTAATATCACCACAAACCCTAAAAGACAAATTTGCCTCACAGTATGAAGATGCTTACAACACTTATAAACAACTATGATAAGCATATTTTGCAAGATTTTCACATTTTGTAACTCTTTATGCACTGATGTACGCAAGCTTTAGCTTGCACAATACTTCTTGTAGCAGTCAAAAAGCATACTTATAATGTCCTTTTGACTGCTAAATTTATTAGCTTCTAAATCTAATAGTCAAGCGGATATTCGCAATTCGCTTTGCTACTTGCTCATAACACTATTAGCTACTATCGTAGCATATCAGAATGGGCTTATACCCCTTCTGATACAAACAAGTCCACACCCCACTTATTGCTCTACGCAATAGAAGTGGAGGACTTCCTTGATAGTGTTAAAATATTCCTTACTTGTACAATATACATTTTTATTCATATTTTATTTTAAAATAATCTAACAACACCTTATAATTATCTTGTGCTGACAAACAAGTATCGGTTAAATACCCTTTTTCGTTATTCCACTCTCTTAACCCACGATAGTAAAATAATTTGTGCTGTTCATCAATGATAAATGGAACAATATTATATTTTAAACATTCCTTAAACATGATTAATCTTCCTACACGACCATTCCCATCTTGAAAAGGGTGTATTCTTTCAAATCTTACATGAAAATTTAAAATATCCTTAAAAGTTACATTTGAAATTTTTTGATACTCTGATATTAATTTTTTCATTTCCTTACCAACTTCATCTGGCGAAGCTGTTGTCATATCAGCAACCATATTAGGTTGAGATTTATATTCACCAACATTAAACCACTCTAACCTACTATCAGAAGTGTTTGATTTCAATATTTTGTGCATTGTTTTTATAGTATCTTCTGTTAAAACATCATTAGCACAATCTAACATATAATCAAAACATTGAAAGTGATTTACCGCTTCAATTATATCATCAATATTCGCAGGCGTTTTTTCAACTCCTATTGTATTAGTTTCATAAATATAACGAGTCTGTTCTTCTGTCAGACGACTACCCTCTATATGATTTGAGTTATAAGCTAACTTAATTTGCGTTTGATGATAAATTCCACCTTTTAATTTTATACTCTTTTCTTCTTGTAATCTTGAAAGAAGATTTATTTCCATAATATCACATTCCTTTTTATAAATTTACCTACTCCCCAACCAAAACCACTCAACATTTCCAACTTGATTGAGCTCTTTTCCTTTATGAGAGCAAGTATACAACACTCCATCTTCCTTATAGAAATACAACTTATTCTTATAAAAAACAACTCTTGCCGAAGATGCTGTTACATCATCAGATAGCTTAACTTCATTATCTGACACAGAAGCTATATAATACCTAGAATTATCCTTAATATAAGTTACTCCCTTATCAGAATTAACTACAAGACTTAGTGAGCCTTCTAGGACATTTTCAGTAATATTCTTAATATCACCCTTTTTAGCATAGACAAGATTGCCATCTGAGTTAATAAATACAAGCTGTTCTTCTGATGGTATATACACAAGTGACATCATTGAACCCAATTGTGCTATTTTGTTATAGTCACCCATTACTTTTCCATTAACCTTTGCATAAGAAAGCTTACCAGAATTTATCATATAACAATAGCTGTCCTTTTCATACACAAACTGCAATGTAGAACCTACTGCTTTTGCAATTATAAAGTCGTCTGTATTATCAGCATCTACCGTCTTATTAGTAACTTCTTTTTCTGTAATCTCATGGTAATAACACACATTATTAATAGAATACACAAAGCCTGTTGCTGACTTTAACTGATTGACTTCATCAGAGTGATATGTATATAGGTTTTGTGTTTCATCAGACATAACATACACATAACTTACATCGTCTGCTATTCCCGTCTTTTTATCCATCTTTTCATAATTGTAAAGATATAAACTGTTGTCCTTATCAAGACATATTAAAACATTCTTATTAGTGTAAATATTAACATTTTGAATATTGTCATCTATAAGTTGTTGTTTGCCTTGAAGCACATCTGACTTTGAACTTGTGTCAATAACATACTCATACAAATTAATATTTGTAACTCCACCCTCAATATTATTACTGTCGCTTTCACTTTCTTCTTCACCGCTTCTAGCTTCTTCGTAATCTGTATATATTAACTTTCCTGTATCTGTAATATATTTTACAGATTTTACTTTTGTGTTATCTGATATTTTAAGACAAGAATTTTCATCGAAAATATAAACAGCATACTTTTGTGACTCACTATCATAAGTTGTTGCTGTAAAATACTTTCCACTGTCACTTGCAAGGGTTGATATAATGTTATTCTTTTCTATATCTGATGGAATATTCGGCGTAAAAAATGTTTTTTTATCCGCAGCAAATATTGCCGAGCTTGTGTCGCAAATATACTCTGTTTCTAACTTTGACACATCATATATTCCACGTTCCGAACTCATATACATTTGATAATTCTTCCTTATTGCAAATCTGTATATCGCAAATGCTGTTACAACAACTACTAATACAGCTACAATACTTAACACATAGCTTTTAAGTTTTTTCTTATTAATTCCCTTAAATGTATGTGACATATCTCTTTTGCGAATATCTGCATTTTTAATGATATCTTCCTTACTATCATCTAAATACATATCATTTTCATCTGATGTAACTTGTGCTGAATTATCTTTATTCTTTGACTTATCTTTACTTGATGTTATTTTACGAATTTTATCAATACCATCTTGTACCGCCTTAGCACTTTTTTGCTTCATAATATCTATTGCGTCAGGTTCATTTTCACTCTTATTATTAACAATAGCTTTCTCATTATGTGTATTTATATTATCTTTTCCAAAACTAGACTCTGTTGCTTTTTTTGCACCTTTATTCTTCTTATTTTTGGAAATGTTATTTTCATCTTTATACTGATTATTAGAAGTTTTCGATGTGTCATTAGCTTTGCTAATTGACATATTTCGCACCATATCTTCAAATACAGCGTTCGTCATATCAGAAGAAGCAGACTTCTTATCAGCCTGCTTCTCCTCGTATGCCTTTTTTCTTCTAAGATAATCACTGTTATTAACTACAATCTTAGGCCCAGAACATCTAGGACACTCACTGCCTTCATACTCTTGCCCACATTTAGGACATAACATTATTATCTTCTGCTATTAAACTAATACAAATATATTATCTATATAAAATGTATATCTTTATTTAACAGCTTTTCCTTTCCTATATTTTACAACTAGAATGTAAACTTATCTGCAAAATAAGCCTTAAGGTCTTCTATTTTAATTCTTTCCTGAGCCATTGTATCTCTATCTCTTACAGTTACAGCTCCATCTTCTTCTGACTCAAAATCATATGTGATACAGAAAGGTGTTCCGATTTCATCTTGTCTTCTATATCTCTTACCAATGTTTCCTCTGTCATCGAATTCACAGTTATATGTCTTTGATAATTCTGCAAATATCTTTTCTGCACCTTCATTTAACTTCTTAGAAAGTGGAAGTACACCAATCTTTACTGGTGCTAATGCTGGGTGGAAGTGCATTACTGTTCTTACATCTCCGCCTTCAAGTTCTTCTTCATCATAAGCAGAACAAAGGAATGCAAGTGTTACTCTATCTGCACCAAGTGATGGTTCAATAACATAAGGAATATATTTTTCTTTAAGTTCATCGTCAAAGTAAGACATATCTTCTCCAGATACTGTCTGGTGCTGTGTAAGGTCATAATCTGTTCTATCAGCGATACCCCATAATTCACCCCAACCAAATGGGAATAAAAATTCGATATCTGTTGTTCCCTTAGAATAAAAGCAAAGTTCTTCTGGTGAATGGTCTCTTGCTCTCATTTCTTCTGGCTTAATTCCTAAGTTTTGTAACCAATCTATACAGAATTGTCTCCAATACTTAAACCATTCCATATCTGTTCCCGGCTTACAGAAAAACTCTAATTCCATCTGTTCAAATTCACGAGTTCTAAATGTAAAGTTACCCGGTGTTATTTCATTTCTAAATGACTTACCTATCTGACCGATACCAAATGGAACTTTCTTTCTTGAAGTTCTTTGAACATTCTTAAAGTTTACAAAGATACCCTGTGCTGTTTCTGGTCTTAAATATACTGTGTTCTTAGCATCTTCTGTTACACCCTGAAAGGTCTTAAACATAAGGTTAAACTGTCTAATATCTGTAAAGTTGTGCTTACCACATGAAGGACAGCAGATATTATGCTCATCAATAAAGCCTTTCATCTGTTCTTGAGTCCAACCATCTACTGAACCCTCAAGTTCAAAGTTGTTTTCGTCTGCCCAATCTTCGATAATCTTATCTGCTCTAAATCTTTCGTGACATTCCTTACAATCCATAAGTGGGTCAGAGAAACCACCAAGATGACCTGAAGCTACCCAAGTCTGTGGGTTCATAAGGATTGCACAGTCAACACCTACATTGTATGGGCTTTCTTGTACAAATTTCTGCCACCAAGCCTTTTTAACATTGTTTTTAAGCTCAACACCTAAATTACCATAATCCCAAGTATTAGCAAGTCCACCATATATTTCTGAACCAGGATATACAAATCCTCTTGACTTAGCTAATGCTACAATTTTATCCATTGTCTTTTCCATTTTATAAGCCTCCATATAAACAAAATATAATTAATTTTATACTATTTCATTCTCTATTACAAGTACAATTTCTTTTGTTTTCCCATTGTAACGCAAAAATTGAAGTGTCTTGTGCGAAAACTTATACACCACACTCCTTCAAATTTTTGTATTTTGTAAGACAACAAACTACCGTCAGGATAGCAGAATTAGATAAAACAATGAATACACCATTTAAAGAACAATTTGATAGATTTGTATGACAACAACGAACACTCTTGTTCGATGTGGGCATACAAATATAGCTAATTGTACTTTCACTGGTGTGTGAATGTTTTATCTAATCCTGCTATCCTTCACAACATATCCTATCTTACAAAATACAAAAAGTCCCCTTTTATTCTTCCCACGGACGTATTCTATAAGTTGCTCCTATGCTTTCACATATCTTTTTACATTCTTCTTCTTCATCATGTGAAATAGTAGTATCAACCGTTGTAAGCACTACGTTAGGAATGTACTTTGTACACTTCTTTGCAAAGTCAAGCATTTCATCAAAAGACTGTTCACCGAACTTACTTCTTACAAGTGCAAGATATTCGTCTTTGTGCGGATTGTTAAGACTTATTGAAATAGTATCTATAAGTCCCTCCATCTCTGGTGTAATATCCCTTTTATTAATAAGACTACCAACACCATTTGTATTAATACGAGTCTTTTTATTAAACTTTTCCTTTACAAACTTTGCAACTTTTATAAGGTCGTCAAATCTTTCTGTCGGTTCACCAAAACCACAAAATACTACTTCTTCAAATTCGTTCATGTTGAATTTGTCAAATTCTTGACAGACTTCTTCAACAGATGGCTCTCTTTCAAGCCACAATCTATCTGACTCACCTATTCTATCCATTGTCTGTCTAAGACAAAATGTACATGAATAAGGACATTTATTAGTCATATTAACATATAAGTTGTTATGTACTTTGTATAAAATTTCCATATCTATACTCCTTCTATTTTCTATATTATATCAAACTCTTAAATTAACTTTACTTAACCTATTTAACTATTACATTCAAGCTTTCTATAATAATTTCAAAACTAAAATATATATTTATATAATATTTTACTTTAATGTTGTAAGTAATTCTTCAAAGCATACTCCATCAGTTAATGGTATGTCAAGCTCTATAGATTTTAAGATACATTTTTTAATAAATATAGAAGCTTTCCTAACAGACGTGTGAAAGTCAACTCCATTAACTGCGTCTGCTGCTATAATTGATGTAAATATATCACCCGTTCCAGACCTTTGAGTTCCTACTTTTACTGTTCTTATCATATAACTAGCTTTGTTCTTTTCATAACAAAAATTAGCAACATACTTTCCCTGCTGTATTCCCGTAATAACTATTTTTTCAGGTCCTATACTTGAAAGCTTTTCTGCCAAAGTGTCAAGCTCTTTTTTTGACCAATTGTCGTGATACTGAGTATCTGTAAGTATACAGGCTTCTGTAAGATTAGGTGTTAAAATGTCAGCATATCTTACTAGCTTTTTCATTTCCATACAAGTTTCCTTTGTGTATGTAGGATACATTTTTCCATAATCCCCCATAACTGGGTCTATTATAGTAATGTTCTCCTTAGTCTTAAAATGTGAAAGAAATTCCTCTACTATTCTTATCTGCTTTTCAGAACCTAAAAAACCTGTACATATACCATTAAACTTAAGGTCAAGCTTAATCCATTCATTCATATAGCTAGTCATTTTATCTGTGTAATCATCAAAGAAAAAGCTTTCAAAACCTGTGTGATTTGAAAATATTGACGTTGGCAGCGGACAGCATTGCACCTTTAGAGCTGATATAATTGGAAGCTCAACTGCAATAGAACACCTTCCAAAACCAGATATGTCATTAATAACTGCAATCTTTTTCTGATTATTGTGATTTTTATTTACCATTTTAATTTCCTTCTTTATTTCACTAATATTACTTAGGAAGCATTTCTTCTGATTTCATTTTCTTATCAAATGTTACTGCCCTTATTCGTCCTAGTACTAGCCTTAATTGTGCAAGCACTTCATCTGATACAACAAATGTAAAAAGCTTTCCTATTGGCGTTGCTATTATAAATTGTAATGTATAAATCGTTGAATTGTTAAGGATAACTGCGTCTTTTATATTGCTCTTATTTAATTTAACACATTCACTACAAAATACAGACTCATACTCCATTGAAAAAACGGTTAATCGCTCACTGTTACCACAACATTTGCATTTAAAAAATTCGGGACATTCGCCATTAATCCATATAAGTCTTAATTCGTATATATATCTTACAAGCTCATTTGGCAGCTTTTCATTTGTAAGTGCTTTTAGTGAAGCATACAAAAGATTAATCATTTCACAAGCGTCAAGATTTTCCTTTGCAAAATACTCTGCCATTTCAGCAAAATAACAAGCATAACACACAGCATCAAAGTCTGTAACTACATTTTCAAAATAATTACTAATCTGAGCTTGAGTTATATTATAAGAGCTTCTACCTTCATATAAACTAAACTTTCCAAAAGCAAATGTTCTTGTAACAGCAACTAAATGACTGTTAGGTCGCCTTGCTCCTTTTGCAAATGCGGCTATTTTGCCCCTTTCTTTTGTAAGAAGCACTATTCTTCTGTCATATTCACCAACAGGCATAGAAGATATAACTATGCCTGTAACTTCTATAAGGTCATTCATTGATTTTCCTTTTTATAATTTGTGATATTACATGTCATCTTTTTTCTTGTCATAACCAAAGTTCTTAATAAGAATGTCACTGTCACGCCACTCTTTTTTAACCTTTACCCAAAGCTGTAAATTAACTTTCATATCAAGCTGTTTTTCAATTTCATATCTGGCATTTGCACCTATCTTTTTAAGCATTGCTCCGCCTTTTCCGATTATAATTCCCTTGTGAGAATCTCGCTCACAAATTATTGTAGCTTGAATATCTGTAATCTTGCCATTTCTGCCCTTACGTTCTTTCATACTGTCAATAACTACTGCAATACCATGTGGTATTTCTTCATTAAGTGCATGAAGTGCCTTTTCTCTTATAAGCTCTGCTACTATCTGACGCATTGGCTGGTCAGTAATTGTATCTTCATCGTAATACATAGGGCCATAAGGAAGATACTTAAATATTGCGTCAACAAGTTCATTAGTATTGTCACCATTTCTTGCTGATATAGGTATTATTTCCGCAAAATCAACTTCTGTTCTGTACTTATCAATTACTGGAAGCACTTCTTCTTTTTTAACTGTATCGACTTTGTTGATAACAAGAATAATTGGTGCATTAACTTTCTTTAATTTCTCGATAATATGCTGTTCACCAGCTCCGATAAATGTAGTTGGCTCAACAAGCCAGCATATTACATCAACTTCACCAATAGTTTTTTCAGCAGTTCCAACCATGTATTCACCAAGTTTATTTTTTGCCTTGTGAATACCTGGTGTATCAACAAATACTATCTGACCTCTTTCGTCTGTGTATACTGTCTGTATCTTATTTCTTGTTGTCTGTGGCTTGTTTGATGTAATGGCAATCTTTTGTCCGATAAGTCTATTCATTAGTGTTGACTTACCCACGTTAGGACGACCTATAAATGTAACAAACCCTGACTTTGTATTTCCATTAACGGCAGCAGCACCTCCACTAATACCACTTGCCGCAAGCATTTCATCTAAATTCATAATTTTCTCCATTTCATTCTATCATTATACATAATAAACCAATATCTAAATATAAAATTACTGTTTATAAATTCTCAAGTTATTGCAATACTCGCCAAAGTCTTTTGTAAGTACAGACTGTGACTAATTATTTGCATAAATCATATAATAGCTTATATATAATATTAAGAAATAAATAACGGTACTATCTCATCAAACATTTCGCTATTTTCATTAATCTTTGTTTGACTACCTACAACACTTAAATAATTCTCATCAATTGCTGATTTAATAAGCGGTGCAAGATTTCTTATATCTTCAACTGTTGCGTCTATAACCTGCGCTCTTTCTTTTTTAAGTGTTTCATAATCACTATTACAAATATATGCACTGAATGAACGTGAACCTTTAGCTGCTGGGTTCATAGGTGTGTCCATATCGCCAATTGTTCCAATAATAAACTTAACCATATCTCTATCACTTACATTAAAGTTAGCAACATAGTCTGCTGCCTGCTCAAATATCTGATTTGTTTCCTTAAGATTAGGGTCACGATATGAAACCATATAAGTGTCACCATTCCTATAAAAACCACTCATACAACCGTAAGCTCCACCCTTAACACGCACATTAAGCCACAAATAATCATAAGAAAAAATAATCTTTAATAATTTAAGTGCACCTGTATAGCTATATCCATTTTCAACAAAGTTACCACATCTTGCAACATACTGCACCTGTGATGATGAAGTAAATGCTTTTTTATTATTAACTTTTTCAAATGCTCTTACAACTGCCTTGTCACCTATGTCCGATTTATTCAATGTCTTTATAAATGTATCAACTGGTTCAACAAAGTCTTTATAACCTACTTCGTCTGCTGTCAAGCTTACTTTAAGATTATCTCTTGTAAATATAAGCTCAACTGTCTTTTTAAGATTATTAGCAATTTCTTCTTTCTTTGCTTCAAAGTTCTTATCAAGGTCTTGTATAAGTCTATAGAACTCATAACCTCTTATTTTATTAGAATAGAAAGAAGTTTCTGAAAATTGTGCCATACCGTTAAGCATTGCTACTGTATGACCAGAACTTGTCATTGTGCTTTCAAGTCTTGACTTAATTCTTGCGATAATCTCTTTAAGTCGCTTATAATCTGAATACTTAGTGTTAAATATTATTTCATTCATCATATCAAGCACAAACTTCATTTTTTCATAAAGTACTTTGCCCTTAATCTCAAATCTAATACTGTACTTATCAAGTTCTTTGCTATCTGTATAAATAGAAGCATCTGCTGTTATTCCACCGCAGTTAATATTTATCTCATTAGTAAGCTCTGGATATGTGAAATTTTCAGTATCCATAAGACCAATAGTTGCACTTAAAAGTCCTATATATGATATAAGCTCATCTGGTACATTTTTACAGTCAAATGAAAGAATAATATATGCTATCTTATTAGTAAACATATTGTGATGAATAACATCAACACCATTAATATCTTTCTTATCAATATAAAACTTCGCAGGATTTCTATTTATATCTGAAAGCTTAAGCATTGGTATCTTTTCCAAATCTTCCTGACTTGATGGCTCATCTTGATATTGCTTTAATGCCTTAGTTTGCTCAACTAACTCATTTATTTGTTCGTCTGTTAATGAAGCTTTATAATCTGCCAATCGCTTAGCTTCTTCTTCAGCTCTTATCTTTTCTAAACCATGTTCAGGAACTAGACTTATTACAGACGCATGATTATTGTCAAGCATATATTCTTTTATGATGTTTTCAAAAAGCCCTTCACTTGCTTCTTTTCTTATTGTGTTAAATGTATCTCCTTCTTCAATGTGAATAAATGGCTTATTCTCATCATAAAGCCAGCTATCCATCATTGTAAGATAATACATAAGTCCCTTTGGATAAGGCCCAAAATCAGCTTCTCTGTACTTAAATTCATAATAGTTAATACCTGCAAGTATCATTCTTTCATCAATACCATTTTCCACGATATCAGTTAAGACTTCTCTTACAACCTTAACAAATTCATCTCTTTGGTCTTGTTGTGCATTCTTTGCAATAATAGAATACATAGGCTGATACATTGATGACTCGTAACTACTTTCAATATCTGTACCAATTCCCTTATCAAGAAGTGCCTGCTTTAACTTAGCACCCGGTGCTAGAATTAACGCATAATCAAGTATCTGCATTGCAAGATATAACTTATCATCTAAGGAAGTACCAACAACCATATTGTATGAAAGATAAGTGTTGTCCGTTAATGGTTCATCGTCTGTTATTGAATATTTATGTGTTTCATATTTAACTTCATCAAATGGCTTTTGAAGCTCTATATCTGAATTAATTGACACACTGTCCTTGTCAAATGCACTTAAATAATCTTTATCAAGATAGTCAAGTCTTTCCTGCACATCAATATCACCATAAATGTATATATATGAATTAACTGGGTGGTAATAATTCTTGTGATAATCTAAAAATTCTTGATAAGTAAGGTCTGGTATCTGTGATGGTACACCGCCTGACTCATTTTTATACGCTGTATCAGGAAATAATGATACAAAAGTTTGTCTTGAAAGTACATCGTCTGGTGATGAATATACGCCCTTCATTTCATTAAATACTACACCATTGAACTTTATATCATCTTCTGCATTTTCAAGCTCATAATGCCAGCCTTCTTGTTTAAATATTTCTGGCACTTTATAGATGTTAGGATAAAATACTGCGTCCATATATACATCTGTAATATTCTTAAAATCAGCGTCATTGCAACTTGCTACTGGATACACTGTCTTATCTGGGTATGTCATAGCATTTAAAAATGTATTAAGTGAGCCTTTGCATAATTCAACAAATGGATCTTTTACTGGATACTTTCTTGAACCACAAAGTGTTGAATGTTCTATAATATGCTGTAATCCAGTATTGTTATATGGTGGGGTTTTAAAGCCTATTGAAAATACTTTATTCTCATCGTCATTTGTAATTATAACAACTCTTGCACCACTTTTCTTATGCTTAAGAAGAAGACCAATACTGTTAATGTCTTCTAACTTTTCTGTCTTTATCAAATCATATTTACTTAAATCTAATGTAGAAAGTTCTTCTAATCTTTTATTCAATTCCATTAAAGCCATTACCTTTCTTAATTCTAACAGGCTTATATATAAACCTTTTTTAATAAATATAATATCACATTTTAGGTATGTTATACAAGTTTCTAACACATACTAAATTAAAAATCCCCCTACTCATTATTATAAATAATAAATAGGGAAATTTTATTCAATCTTCAATTGCTCTTATTGTTACTTCATTAATAATATCCAACTTTAATATATCCATTATAAATATCTTAATAAAATTAAACTGCGATATTAAGAAAATCAACTTAATACCGCAGTTTAAAATATTATCTATTAAAAAGTCCTTTTCTCTTATGAGGTCTTTCATTTCCTGTAAGAGCCTTTTCATATTCAACAAGCAAATCTTTTTGTTCAGATGTAAGCTTCTTAGGAATATCAACAACAAGTGTGATATAGTGGTCACCACGAACTGAAGCATTTCTTACTGTTGGCATACCCTTGCCTTTAAGTCTTACTCTTGTACCAGAGTCTGTACCCGGCTTAACATCGTATAACACTTCACCATCAACAGTCTTTACTTTAATTTCACCACCAAGAACTGCTGTTGGATAGCTTATCTTTACATTAGAGAAGATATTGTATCCATCTCTTTCAAATTCTGGGTCAGCAGAAATCATAACTGCAACTAAGAGGTCACCTCTTTGTCCGCCATTTACTCCCGGTTCACCCTTTCCTTGAATACGAACACATTGACCATTATCAATACCTGCTGGTATCTTAACTTCAATAGTCTTTTTAGAGCTGATATATCCTGTACCATAACAGTCTGGACACTTCTCTTTTATAATCTTACCTGTTCCGTTACAGTCTGGGCATGGCTGTACATTTCTTACCATACCAAGCATTGACTGCTGTGTATAAACGACTTGACCTTTACCACCACACTTGCTACAAGTTTCAGGGTGTGTTCCCGGCTTTGCACCAGTTCCGTTACACTTGCTACAAGGGTCTTTTAAAGTAACGTCAATTGTCTTAGATGTACCAGTTACTGACTCAGCAAATGTTATTCTTACATTTACTCTTATATCAGCACCACGTCTTGGGCCATTGTTATTACGGCTTCTACCACCGCCAAACATACTACCAAAGATATCAGAGCCAAATATATCTCCGAAAATGTCTCCCATATCACCAAAGTCAAATCCACTAGCTCCACCGCCACCGCCATTTTCAAATGCGGCGTGACCAAATTGGTCATACTGTCTACGTTTCTCAGAGTCACTAAGAACAGCATATGCTTCTGATGCTTCTTTGAACTTAGCTTCAGCTTCTTTATCTCCGGGATTAGTATCGGGGTGGTATTTCTTAGCGAGCTTACGATATGCTTTTTTAATTGTTGCTTCATCAGCATCTTTTGAAACGCCTAGCACCTCATAATAATCTCTTTTATCTGCCATGATTATCCTCCATGTCTAATTAGTCTTTATTTTATAACACTAAAACTGCACAGGAACTATAAGCTCCCATGCAGTTTATAAATCACAACAAAATCAAATAAATTCAATCTGCTGTTTATTGCTTATAGTTATATTCGTTATATAAGCATAAATTATTTATCTAATATAGTCAACCGTTATTTAAAATCACTTTACTAATTTAGTATTAGACTTCTTTATAATCTCCGTCAACAACATCATCACCATAAGCATTAGCCCCTGCATCTGCTCCTGCATTAGCTCCTGCTCCCATATCAGGACCAGCTCCAGCAGCACCTGCTCCTGCCTGTGCTTCATATAACTTAGCGAAAAGCTTCTGAGCACTTTCCATTAACTTTTCTTTAGCAGCCTTGATATCATCAATCTGAGAGTCTGTCATATTTTTAGCATCAGAGCCATCAACTAATGCCTTTAATGCGTTAAGGTCAGCTTCTACAGCAGCCTTATCAGAAGCATCAAGCTTATCACCTGCTTCGTCAAGAGCCTTCTGTGTCTGGAATACCATTGAGTCTGCATCATTACGAACTTCAATTCCTTCCTTACGCTTCTTATCCTGAGCTTCAAATTCAGCAGCTTCCTTAACAGCCTTATCAATATCTTCATCTGACATGTTAGAACCAGCAGTAATTGTAATATGCTGTTCCTTACCTGTTCCTAAATCCTTAGCAGATACATTTACGATACCATTTGCATCAATATCAAATGTAACTTCAATCTGAGGTACACCACGTCTTGCTGGTGGAATACCATCAAGTCTGAACTGACCGAGTGACTTGTTATCCTTAGCGAACTGTCTTTCACCCTGTACTACGTTAATATCAACGGCTGTCTGGTTATCAGCGGCTGTTGAGAATACCTGACTCTTCTTTGTAGGAATTGTTGTATTTCTTTCGATAAGTCTTGTAGCAATACCACCCATTGTTTCGATAGAAAGTGAAAGTGGTGTAACATCAAGAAGAAGTACTTCACCTGCACCTGCATCACCAGCAAGCTTACCACCCTGAATAGAAGCACCGATAGCAACACATTCATCTGGGTTAAGAGTCTTACTTGGTTCATGTCCTGTTAATTGCTTTACCTTATCCTGAACTGCTGGTATTCTTGTAGAACCACCAACTAATAATACCTTTGAAAGGTCTGAAGCTGTAAGACCAGCATCATTTAATGCGTTTCTAACTGGTTCTGCTGTCTTTTCTACAAGGTCATGTGTTAATTCATCGAACTTAGCTCTTGTAAGAGTCATATCAAAATGCTTTGGACCTTCTGCTGTAGCTGTGATATATGGAAGGTTGATATTTGTCTGTGCAGCACTTGATAATTCCTTCTTAGCCTGTTCAGCAGCAACTCTTAATCTTTGAAGTGCCATTGTATCTTTAGAAAGGTCAACACCTTCCTTAGCCTTAAAGTCATCTAACATATACTGTGTAATCTTGTTATCAAAGTCATCACCACCAAGTCTGTTGTTACCTGCTGTAGCAAGAACTTCAATAACACCATCACCGATTTCGATAATAGATACATCGAATGTACCACCACCGAGGTCATATACCATAATCTTTTGTTCTTCTTCATTATCAAGACCATAAGCTAAAGCTGCAGCTGTTGGTTCGTTGATAATTCTCTTTACATCAAGACCTGCAATCTTACCTGCGTCCTTTGTTGCCTGTCTTTGTGCATCGTTAAAGTAAGCAGGAACTGTAATAACTGCTTCTGTAACCTTTTCACCGAGGTAGCTTTCAGCATCAGCCTTTAACTTCTGTAAAATCATAGCTGAAATTTCCTGTGGAGAATACTTCTTATCATCAATTGTTACTTTATAATCTGTACCCATGTGTCTTTTAATTGATGAAATAGTCTTATCTGCATTTGTTACAGCCTGACGTTTTGCAGGGTCACCTACTAATCTTTCACCATTCTTTGTAAATGCTACAATTGAAGGAGTTGTTCTTAAACCTTCTGTGTTAGCGATAACAACAGGCTTACCACCTTCCATAACTGCAACACATGAATTTGTTGTACCTAAGTCAATACCAATAATCTTACCCATAATATTACTTCCTTTCTTGATTTTCATTCTTCCTAAAATTATTTCTATAAAAGAATATTGTTAATACTGTTAGTTAGCTACTTTTACCATACTGTGACGAATTACTGTTTCTCTGTATGTGTAGCCTTTTTCAAATTCTTCAACGATTATATTCTCGCCTACACTATCATCTTCTACGTGCATTACTGCATTGTGTAAATCTGGATTAAATTCTAATCCAATCGCTTCTATAGGCTTTACTTCAGCATCTTCAAGCATTTTCATTGTCTGCTTGTATACCATATCCATTCCTTTTGCAAATGGAGTTTCTTTTTCTTCGTCTGTTATAGACTTGAAGCCTCTTTCAAAATTGTCAACTATTGGAAGAAGTTTCTTTATTATATCTGAAGCACCCATTTCAAACATAGCAGATTTTTCTTTCTCAGTACGTTTTCTGAAATTATCAAATTCTGCCATCTGACGTTTAACTTTGTCTTGAAGTTCTTCAATCTTAACATCTTTAGCATCTTTCTTTGAAGCCTTAGAAGCAGTTTTTGAATTATCTTCACTTTCCTTTGTTGCATCGTCAGCCTTTTGTGTGCCATCGTCATCTGCTTTTGCAGTTTTAGCGGCATCAGCGTCTTTTGCTTCATCTGTTGAAGTTGCTGTATTTACAGCTTCTTCTTTAATTTCAGCATCATTTTTCTTCTTTTTCTTATCTTCTTTTTTAGACACCTTTAAACCAACCTTTCCTATGTTTTCTTAAACATATCATCTAACTGCGCTCGGATTGTTTTTAAAGTTCCTACAACTTTTTCATAATCCATTCGCTTAGGACCTATAATTCCGATTGTTCCCTTCATACCATCTTGTAATTCATATGTTGCTGTAACAACACTACAATCTTTCATCGTTTCAATCGGAGTTTCATTCCCTATATATACCTGAATACCATGGTTGTCATCTTCGTCTTCACTATTCTTTGTCACAAGACCAGTAAGACTTTGTTTTTCTTCCAAAGTATATATAAGCTCACTAGCTTTAGTTTTATCACTCAGCTCAGGGTACTTAAATATATTAGTTGCACCACTTGTATATATCTTGAGATTATCCGCACTGCTTATTGTTTCCACAATTGCTTCTAACACTTCCTTTATAAGTGCTGCGTGTTCTCCTGCCTGACTTTCCATTGCTGACACCATTGCCAAGTTCATTTGTTCAAGTGTAAGTCCATTAAGACTTGTATTAAGAAGAATATTAAGCTTTAATAAGTTCTCTTGTGTAAGTTCTTCACTTACAGTAATTACTTTATTTCTTATAATATTGCCTTCCATTACTATTACAGCAAGAATTTTTAATGGTTCAAGCTGTGAAAGCTGTACGAACTTTAACTTATTACCCTTAACTTGTGGTGTTGTAATCATTGTTGCATAATTAGTATCTTTTGCAAGCACCTTTGCAACATTTTGAAGCAGTTCTTCAACCTTGTCAACCTTTTCAGATAACATACTTTTCATTGTTTCGACTTCTTTTTCTCTGTCAGACACTTCTGCTTCTCTGAAATCTAATTCAAATTCCTTTTGACTCATCATATCATCAACATATAATCTATAACCTTTATCTGTAGGAATACGTCCTGCTGATGTATGAGGCTGTATAATATATCCAAGTTCTTCAAGGTCTGCCATCTCATTTCTTATTGTTGCAGAACTTAACTTTAAGTCTGTATACTTTGAAATGGTTCTTGAGCCAACAGGTTCTCCTGTCTCAAGATAGTTCTGTATGACAGCTTTAAGTATTCTTAATTTTCTATCATCCAGTTCCATCATACCTGCTCCTTTCTTTTCTTATTAGCACTCATTAATGTGGAGTGCTAATATCAACATAATTAAAATATCACTACATACATATAATGTCAACACTTATTTTAAAAATTTTAAAAATTTATATTTTGATAACAAAAATAAGCCTGTATATATAATAGATATTTTACTTATCTATTATACATACAGACTTAAATATTATGTATATATTAATTTACATGAAGTGTAAATGTCACATGATTAGATTGATTTTTATCTGAATCTGTACAATACACATCTATAGTATATGTACCCACTTTTGAAGTGTCATACCTTCCATTAGTAATAACTCTTCTTGATAAAGCGGCAGAAGTATCTTTATCATCAGATATTTCAGATATGTAATCTATAATATTAAAAGCAGAACCTGCTTTAATCGTATCTTCTGTCTTTTCAAAAACAAGCAATGGGCCTCCCTCTACTGTAACAGGCTCTGTTTCATCTTCTGAATTAGCTTCTGATGTTTCATTTTCTGCTTGACTTGTTGTAGTACTTACACTCTTATTGTCTTTTGAAGAAGTATTATCAGCAGTTGTTTGTGTCTCTTCATTTTCTTCTAATTGCTCTAATTCTTCTTCTGTAGCATTATAATCAAATATATATGAAATCTTACTTACATTTCCGCTATTATCTCTTGCAGCATATATAACAGTTGCTTTAGATAAATCAGAAGACATATATATATTTTCAACAATTACATTTTCAGATACATCTCCATCTTTCTTATCAACAGCTTTAACATATCCTTTTAGCACATTTTCACCTTGTGCTTTTGAATAAGGCTTTATCTTAGATGTATCAATAGTTAATATAGGAGCTTCTCTATCTTCTCCCAAATATATTATCGCAAATATTACTGCTAAAATACATGCAATAATAAGATATACTATAACGGATTTATTTTTCTTCATATATTTCTCCCACAATAACATTATTTTCAGATTTATTTAATACCTTATGCCCCACTTATTACTCTTTATATAGAAATACAAGTGGGGCAATTTTAAAATTATAATATAAATCTCTTATAATATTATTTTATTCTTCGTGTTCTTTTCCATAATTGCCATAATACTTACCATAGTATTTTCCATAATACTTACCATAGTATCCATCGCCAGATAAGTCAACTTTATTAAGCACACAACCTAAAATCTTACATTGTGTTAATCTTAACTGTTCTAGTGACTTTTGAACAAACTTATAACTTACCATATCAGCAGCAACTACAAGAACTGCTCCATCACACTTTTGAGCTACAATTGAAGCATCAGTTACACTTCCAAGTGGTGGTGTATCAATAATTACATAATCATATATATCTCTTAATGCTTTAATTAATGTATCAAATGATGAATTATTAAGAAGTTCTGATGGGTTAGGTGGAACTACTCCTGAAAATACAGCATATAAATTTTCCACATTAGTTGTACATATAACTTCATCGAACTTATTCATTCCAGAAAGATAATGTGTAAGTCCCTTTGTAGAGCTTGTAATCTTATATCTATTTACAAGAACTGATTTTCTTAAATCGGCATCTATAAATATTACTTTCTTTCCTGACTCAGCAAGTGAAACAGCAAGATTGAAAGACACACTCGACTTTCCTTCATTCGGAGCTGTACTTGTAAACATTATAACCTTCATATCAGAACCACAAAGCTGTATATTAGTTCTTAATGTCTTATATGCTTCGTTACATCTATAATCTGAATCACTAATTTTTTGTATCTTAACTGTAGGCATTATTTTTATCCTTTCTTTGAAGACTTTTTCTTTTTCTTACCTTTTTTTCTTGATGATACAACATCGTTACTATCATCAAGTTCTTCTGATACTGGAATAAGAGCAAGTGTGCTTATTCCAAGATACTTCTCAATATCTTCAGATGTATTAATTCTGTCGTTCATAATAAACTTAACAATAACTACTGCCATAGCAATAATAATTCCAAGTAAACCAGCAATAATACCATTTTTAATTACATTTGGGCTTACTGGTTTTTCTGGAAGTTGAGCCGCATCTATTCTTGTAACCTTTTCTGTCTGCATAATCTCGCCAATTGAATCAGCAGATACCTCTGCCACCTTATCAGCTATTTCCTTTGCTTCATTCTGGTCGTGACTTGATACTGTTATCTCAAGAACTCGTGTATTAGTTGGTGTATTAACATTTATCATTTTAACAAGTTCTTCATTTGTTAAATCAAGCTTTAATTCACTAATAACTTTTTCTGTAACACTTCTACTTGTAACAAGTACAACGTAATCTTGTGTCAACTGTGTCGATGATTGTAAATCACTGTAAGTTGTAGTTCCTTGACTCTGTCTGTTTAATACATAGAGACTTGTTGTTGACTGATAAGTAGGCTTTATAAGAAGCTTACTTCCAATTAAAGCTGCCAGTCCAAATATAATTCCGACTAAAACAATTATTACGATTTTACTAAGAATAATCGAAAATATCTGTCTTAAGTCTATTTCAACTTCATCACTACGTCTTTGTTCTTCTCTCATTTTTTTAATTATTCCTCCAAATATTTTCCTTGTAATATTAACTCTGCGTTATCATGTAATATGCTTTTAGCATAATCATATCCAAATTTTTTACAAACATATTCTGCACATTCTTTTATAAGTGGTGCTCTACCACCATTACTATGTGCATCTGTTCCAATGACATCAACCATTTCATCCTTCATAAGTTTTTTAATGAATTTCTTAATATCTTTACCATTAGAACCAATTACCGAACCTGCATTTACCTGAATAAATGCTCCCATATTTTTTAACTCATATGCTCTGTCAATATCTTTTACTATACACATATATCTTTCAATATGTGCAATTAATGGAATATGACCTGTCTGTATAATATTACTTATACTTGTTCTCATATAATTATAATCAACTGTAGGCTGATACTCTACAAGAACATATCTTGAGTCACCCATCATAAGATTTTTACCATTTTCAAGCTCTTCTGGAATATCTGATGTATAATAGATTTCTCTGCCTAATGCCCACTGCATTTCAGGGCATACATTCTTTACTTGTTCTTTAAATACTTCAAATCTCCTTTTAAGCTCTTCATAATCCATACGACACTTAGCTGGGTGATAATGTGGTGTTGCTACAATTTTTCTTGTACCTTCATCATAAGCTGTCTTAATCATCTCAATACTTGTATTGATATTATTAGGGCCATCATCTACACCATACAAAATATGTATATGAATATCTACAAAACTAAAGTCTATCTTTTTTCTCAATTTTTCACCGTTCCTATTCTTAACATTATAATTCAATGTTAATTTCATCAACAAATATTAAAAATCCTATTTTAATTCAAATACTTTATACAATAAAGTATAATACCTAGCCTTAATTTACGTCAAATTGACAGACATTGCTATATAATAGCCTCTGTCTGTCAATATATAATAAAGCAAATTCACAATCTGCTTTGCTATCTGATACTGTTAAATACCAAGAATTTTCTTTACATTATCGCACATTTCATTAACTTCACATACTGTATCATGAAGTACTGGTGCTGTTCTTATGTCTTCTATTGCTTGTGGCACTTTAACATTAGAAAGTTTACAAAGTTCATCTACAAGTTCAAAGTCTGACATTGTATCATACTTTGTATCAATTGAATTCATAACACTTCTTGTAAACTTATATGGACTTGCTGTTGATGCTATAACTGTCTTAGTTTCATCACCTGTTTCTTTTCTATACTTATCATATACTGTCGCTGCAACTGATGTATGAGTGTCGATTATATAGTTATCATTTTCATATATCTTCTTAATAGTTGCTGCATCTTCTGCTTCTGTAGCATAGTTGCCATAAAAATCACTTAACTGCTCTTTCATCTCTTCTGTAACTTCATACTTTCCAGTATCCTTAAGTGACTTCATAAGTTCAGCATTCTTTTCGGCATTATTGCCTGCTATTCTATATATAAGTCTTTCAAGGTTACTTGAAATAAGAATATCCATTGATGGTGATGTTGTAAGAATAAATTCTCTATTTCTATCATAAGTTCCTGTTGAGAAGAAATCATATAATACTTTATTCTCATTAGACGCACATATAAGCTTATTAATTGGAAGTCCCATATTCTTAGCATAAAATGCTGCAAGAATATTACCAAAATTACCTGTAGGTACTACAGCATTAATCTTCTCGCCTGCTTTAATCTCGCCTTTAGCAAGAAGTCTTGAATAAGCATACACATAATAAACAATCTGTGGAACAAGACGACCTATATTAATTGAATTAGCAGATGAGAACTGATATCCAGCTTCATTCATAACTTTTTCAAGTTCCTTATTGCCAAATATATTCTTAACACCTGTCTGCGCATCATCAAAATTACCATTAATTCCAATAACGTATGTATTATCACCCTTTTGTGTAACCATCTGCTTTTCTTGAATAGGACTTACACCATTTTTAGGATAAAATACTATAATCTTAGTTCCCTTCACATCTGCAAAACCTGCAAGAGCAGCCTTACCTGTATCACCTGATGTAGCAGTAAGAATTACTATATCATTCTTTACATTATTCTTCTTAGCTGAAGTTATAAGTAAATGTGGTAGAATTGACAATGCCATATCCTTAAATGCTATTGTTGAACCGTGGAATAACTCAAGAAAATATGCTCCATCAGCTTTAACTATAGGAGCTATTTCTGGTGTATCAAATTTTGCATCGTATGCCTTGTTTATACAGCTTCTTAATTCTTCCTCTGTAAAATCATCTAACATAAGCTTCATAACTTCATAAGCTACGTCAGCATAAGACATCTTAGATAATTCTTCTAAGCTTTTGTCCAGAGTTGGAATACTTTCCGGTACAAATAACCCACCATCTGCTGCAAGACCTTTTAAAATTGCTTGTGATGCAGTAACTTTAACGTTATCATTTCTTGTACTTCTGTAAAATAAACTCATCTCTTACTCCATTCCTGCGCAATAGCGCCAGTTATACAATGTGAAAAATAATTCCACATAAACATTAATTTGCAACTATCTATACCTCGTATACATAGTACAGATAAAATTACACGCAGTATTATACAACAACTTTTATTATTATGACAATAGATATTTACATTTTTTAAAAATTATATTACATTTATATAAAATTGGACAATTTGGGCATAAGAAATGAGGAATTTATGGCTTCTGGTGTATATAAAACAAATAAAAAGGATGGTTCTGTTTACTATCGAGTTTCAATAACACATAAAAATAAACATATAAGTCTTGGTAGTTTTGATGATGAAAATATCGCTTTTGATGTATATAGTGATGCTAAAAACATTTTAAATAGTAATTTATTCTCAATTAATATAGAAACTTTAACCACAACATATTCCCTTTGTAAATCTTTAATATCATTTGATAAATTTATAACATTGTTAAATTATCGTGATAATAACATTTACATAAAGACTCCTATTTATCTTTGTCACAAATATTTTCTTTATTTTTTATCTCAAGAAACTGTTCTTTATTTTAATGTTGACGATTTATTTTATTATTCCAATCACAAAATACTATCAAGAGGGAACTACTACTATGTTAATGACTATGGTATGCAGCTTGCACTTCTTTCAAGATATGGTATTAAGCCACATGCTGTAATGGGACGTGATTACATTTTTAGAAATAATAACCCTCACGATTTTCGTTATGAAAATATACAAGTGATTAACAAGTACTTTGGCGTGACTCAACTTTTAAAAAATGGTCGTGTTATATATAAAACAAAAATTCACATTAATGGTGATTATATTATAGGAACTTATAATACTGAAAATGAAGCGGCTATCGCTTACAATAAAGCTGTTCATTTAATACAAGACTTTGTAAATATAAGATTTACACAAAATTATATTGAAGATATCTCTAAAATAGAATATGCGGCAACTTACAATCGTATAAGAATATCTAAGAAATTCTTAGATTACATTACGAGTATTAGTCAGTTACCGCAATAATAGACATTTAATATTTTATAAAATATATTGGTCTGCCAATTCTTTAATGCTGTCCCAATCTTTATTAGAAGAATCATCTTGTACAGCTACCACATAAAAGCCTGCATTTTTAGCAGATGTAACACCATGAAGTGCATCTTCAAATACTATTGTATTTTCAACTTCAAAATTCATCTGCTTTGCAGTTTCCAGATATATGTCAGGATTTCTTTTTGACATTCCTAATCTGTCACTTGTGAATATCTTATCAAAGCAACTGTCAAGCCCATTTCTTTTTATAGCTTCACAAGCACAGGAATAATCAGAGCTTGTAAGCACGCATAATTTTACTCCATTGTTATGAAGCTTTTTAATAATTGAAACTATGTGCTTTTTAGCTGGTATTTCATTTTTATACTGCTCTTTTATTATTTCAAGTAATTCTTTTTCTATATCTTCTACTGAAGCTTCTATTGAATATACTTCTTTTATATGCGCAATTGTTTCTTTAACAGTCATTGAAATAGCTTCTTTTTCTAACTGCTCTGTTATAGTAAACCCTTTTAAATTTATATAATTTCTTAACAGATTATCCCAATAAGGCATTGAATTAAGTATTGTTCCGTCCATGTCAAATATTGCATACTTTATGTTTTTAGGTACATTAAACTCACAGCCGACCTTAGAAAAATCAATATTACTTACTTTATTGAAAAGCTGTGAAGTTGCACTGTATACATCTTCATTTGCAAATATCGCAGATATTACTGCTACCCCGTCAACACCTGTATGTGCTAATTTATCAACATTATCATAACTTATTCCACCAATCGCAACGATTGGTATATCTATATTGTCTGTAATCTCAATAAGTGTACTCTTTTCCATATCTTTTGCGTCTTTTTTAGTAGTTGTATGAAATACTGCACCTACGCCAATATAATCTGCGCCTGCTTCCTGCGCCTTTTTTGCAAGCTCAAGTGTCGGTGCTGTAACTCCTATAATCTTATCATCACCTAGAAGCTGCCTCGCCTTTTCATACTCCATATCACTTTGTCCTATATGAACACCATCTGCGTCAATTTCCTTAGCCACATATATGTCATCATTTATTACAAATGGCACGTTATACTTATCAGCAAGCTTCTTAATACGCCTCCCTTCCGCAACAAGTTCTTCGTGTGTCATATTCTTCTCTCTTAGCTGTAAAAATGTAACCCCAGTCTTAAGTGCCTGCTCAACCACCGCCTCAAGCGTTCTCCCCTCAAGCCACTGTCTGTCAGTAACAGCATATAAAAGCATACTATCTTTATCAAATACCTTATTTCCAATACGTTTCTGTGTCATAACCTTACCCTTCTTATCCTGTTTTCTTATTATATACTCATATTATTCTTATCAAAATCATATAACAGTTGTACTTGTCATAAACATAGAATATTATACGCCAGAACTAAAGAAACGTAAACACTAAAGATAATATATTATTACTATACCATATACACTCCTTTTAATAAATCAACAAACATACAAACAATCACAAAAAGTAGCAGGGCGCTTCCACACACTTCCGGTAAGCTAGCAGGGGGAGTATAAAACAGGGAATGCACCATTTAAAGAACAAGTGCCTATATTTGTATGACAGTAGCGAACACACTTGTTCGATAATGGCATACAAATATAGGTGCTTGTACTTTCACTGGTGTGTTCTCGTTTTATACTCCCCCCTGCTAGCTGTACCACCTTACACATTCTCATTTCTAAGAGTTTCAATAATATTCTTCTTATCCATCTGCTTCAAAGAATACTTAGTTATTGAAAGCAACAACACACAAACAGCCAACAAAGATATCCCAATCGCCAAAAAGGGAATATTATACTTAATAACAGTTTCAGCCATATACTGATATATCAAATACGAAAGCCCCGTTCCCAAAAGTATACCTATAATTCCTGCCTTACCACCATAAAATAAACTCTCAAGCGCAACCATTCTATTAAACTCTCGCTTAGTCATACCCACGCAACGAAGCATAGCAAACTCCCTATTTCTAAGTTCAATAAACGTAGTAATCGTATTAAATATATTAGTAATACCAATAAGCGACACAACTACAATAAAGCCATATAAAAATATAGAAACCATCATAATCAAGCTTTGATTCTCTCGCTTACTTGCCGACCTGTTAAATATTTGAGAATTATCAATTGAATAATTATTAACAAGTACTTCTTGTGCTTTATCAGCGTCATCACAGTTAATGCACATATTAACACTTCTTATATACTCATCATACTTGTTCATATACTCGTCACTTACAATAAGCACACCATTACTTAGATTTTTTGATATTGCAAATGGAAGCTCATCTGTAACTGCAACAATCTCTATATCTTGCAATTCTGCATCTTCTCTACCAATTTCTATAGTATAACTTATCTTATCTGATACACCATATTTATATATATCCAAATATTCTTGAGTTTCTTTACCATTTTCATCATAACTATAAGCATTGAACTTGTTATATAAAATACCACCATTTTTAACTTTTTCCTTATCTAGTCCAAGTTGTTTAATATATTCGTTATATTCTTCATCACCTACACTTACTAAACTAATATAGTATCCACTATCTTCATCGTCATTTATCCATTTTTTATATTCATCAGTAAATTTAGGTTTTTCATTAAAACCTACATATAAATTTTTAACAAGTGAATATCGCGTAATATTTGTAACGCTATTTATATCATTTTTAATTTGAGAATAGTACGAGCCTTGCTCTTCTTGTTTTACACTTAATAAGTATACACTCAAATCAAACCTATTATCTTCTGCATAATAATTCGCCGAATTAATCATAAGCCCAACAAAGCTATTCATCGCAATAAATACTGTCATACTTACTACTATTGATATTACTACTACTCTGTACTTTCTTTTGTTACGTTTCATATTTTTATATGCAATTATGCCACCTTCACCGAAACATTTCTTAACAAATTTAGGTGTTTTAAGTTTATTTTGTTTAAGCTTTATATCTTCACTGTGAGATATTGCAACTATTGGTGACATTTTTGACGCCCTTATCGCTGGTTTTAATGCTGATAAAAATATAGTTACAACAGCTAATACAATAGATAGTAGTACACCTAATAAAGATGGTGAAAATACTATTGTCATTTCAAAACTTTGTCCCAACAACTTACTTGAAATAATAGTAAGCACATAACAAGCCAAAAGCCCACTTGCAATTCCTAAAGCTATACCAGGTGCACCAATTGCTATTGCTTCAAAGAATACATTTCTTCTAATCTGGGCAGGTGTCGCACCAACTGACGCTAACATACCATATTGCTTTGTCCTTTGAGTTATTGATATTGCAAAACTATTGCTAATACAAAATACTGCAGTTGCTATAATTATAACCATTACAATCGCTGATATTGAATATATAAATGAAATGCTTGAATTACTAAAATCCATAGTTTGATATCTTATAAGCCAATCATTTACATATACATATCTGCCATTCATCTGTTGTTCTAACTTTTCCCATTCTTCATCACTTAAACTGCGATAACTGCCCATATAAGTATTATATAAATTACTGTCAACGTTAAGCATATCTGCAACAATTCCATTTACATCTTTCATTCCTTCTTTAATAAGAGTCATATAGATATTTGACTTATAAAGAGAATTATCATTAACTGAAGAATTAGAATTAATAGATGTTAAAACTGTGTATCCCGGAGCTGACCTTTCTTCTTCTCCATAACACAACCTTTCACATATACCAACTACTGTATATGTCTTTGTGTATTTGACTTGTAACTCCTCATCAGTCATATAAGACGAATTTTGAAGCTGTTTTACTCCATTTTCCATTCTATCTCCAATATCAAGTGTCATCTTATCTCCAATATTATAAGTAACTCCACCATTCCCCTTTATGTGGCTAGAAATAACTAACTCGGTATCGTCTTTAGGAAGTCTGCCACTTACAAGCTTTACACCTGCCTTAGCAAAATCATTTTCATCAAGTGCTTCTACATACAAATATGGTTTATCTTCATTAATACAACCGTCTAATATGGCATACCCTAATTCTTTCATTATAAAAGAACTTTCAACATTCCTATTATTTCTCATAAAATCAATTTCACTGTTATCAATATTGTATACAGCTACTTGAAAGTCACCGTTTTTTTCTTTCTGTCTTAATATAAGACTGTCACGCAAACTCGAAACCATACCTGCAACTGCTGTAAGAAGTGCTGTTGACAACATTATAGCTACAACAATAACCATAGTTCTTCTTTTGTTTAATTTTATATTTTTAAATGTCAATCTATTCAGCAGTTTCATATAATTTACCGTCCTCTATTCTTAATATTCTATCTGCCATCTTTGCAATCTCAAGATTGTGTGTAATCATAATAATTGTCTGTTTATACATTTTATTTGACAACTTTAAAAGCTCCACAATCTCATCACTAGAACGGCTGTCAAGATTTCCTGTCGGCTCATCTGCTAACACTATAGCCGGATGGTTAATCAATGCTCTACCAATAGATACTCTCTGCTGTTGACCACCCGACAATTGATTAGGAAGATGAGTCACTCTATTTTCAAGCCCCAACGATTTAATCATCTCATCAAGAGCTTCCTCGTCTGGCTCTCTACCGTCAAGCTCACAAGGAAGAATAATATTTTCCTTAACATTAAGAATAGGTATAAGATTGTAAAACTGATATATTATACCAACCTGTCGTCTTCTAAATATCGCCAACTTATCATTGTTAAGGCTAAAAATGTCAACACCTTCAATATACACCTTACCACTCGTAGGTCTGTCAACTCCGCCAAGCAAGTGCATAAGTGTAGACTTACCACTTCCCGAACTACCAACAATTGCCACAAATTCTCCTTGATTAACACTAAAAGAAATGTCATCAACTGCTGTCACTTCCATCTCACCCTTGCCGTACTTCTTAACAAGGTGCTCAACTTTTAAAATCTCCATAACTACCTCCAAATTCTAATCCAAACCACAACCTCGTATACTCGTGGCTTCTATGGTGCTTATTATAACTACCTAAAATGACATTTCAGTGACATTTTATAACTAAAACTCCCCAAATATAAAAACACAACCACCAACTTAATACTACTAAAAAGCACCACTTTATAAAGTAAAAACTGTAAACTAGGAAAACAGGGCTAATATTTTATAGTATATGGTAAAAGCTTAGGAGTTCTTAGTTGTGCTGTTCAATAAACAGTGATGACCCAACACGACGTTGGGTCAAGCAATCAGCGGCACGACGTCGCATTGATTGCGTTTACGTCCGTATTTATCACCTATACCAGCACATCTTAGAACTACTTAGCTTTTATCCAACTACTATAAAATATTAACCCTGTTTTCCTCCCCCTTAACTCAATATAGTCAAATATTTTACTATAAATGTAGTCTTATTATCCTGTGAGTCAACTGTAATATATCCGCCTTGTTTTTCAATTACTGCCTTAGCCAAAGGAAGTCCAAGTCCCATACTATTATCATTAAAATTCGCCTTACTATAATACCTTTCAAAAATACTTTGTTGCTCTTTTTTAGTAAGTGTCTTTCCCTGATTTGTTATATAAACTGCCTTATACACATCGTTATTTTCAATTCTAATATCTACACTCGTTCCCGACATACTATGCTCAATAGCATTTTTAATAATATTCTGTAAGGCTTCCCTATTCCAATTATAATCCGCATTTATTGTCACATTACACTCACTAAACTTAGGAGTTATAGCTACACCTTTAATTTCTGCTATTACTTCAAGATTTTCTATGGCTTCTAAAATAAGCTCGTTAAGACTAACCACATCGTTGTGAAATTCTACAACGCCTGCGTCAATTCGTGATAATTTTAACAAAGATATAATAAGCCAGCTCATTCCATTTACTTGATTGAGTGCTTCATATATAAACTTCTTTCTAATACCTTCTTCCATATCTGGATTGTCATTCAAGTTGTCAAGTAATATCTGTGTAGATGTAAGTGGTGTTTTTAATTGATGTGATATATCTGATACTGACTCTGCAAGAAGTACTTTTTTAGCACTTGCATTGTCTGCTTTCTCTTTTAAACCAACCATTAATTTATACAAGTGATTTTTCAAATTACTTAACTCATCTTCTGAATTATTCATAAGGTCAAGTTCATATTCACCACTTGACATTCTGTCAATATATTTTTCAAGTTTTAAAAGTTCTGATTTTCTCTTATTTATATACAATACAAAACACAACAAAAAAAGTCCTAAAAACATTACCATAATTGCAACCCCAGTTATGATAAAGCTATATTTAGAGCCTTCCTGTGCCTTTATATAAAAAGAAGTTTCATTTATTCCATATCTTTTTAACAACGTATCAATCTCACTATTGTTATCTTTTTCTTCTCCTGCTGTATTAAGAAGCATAACAAGTTCTTCACCCGTAACTTCTGGATATTTATCTGTAATACTAACCATAAGCTTAGTTATATAGTCTGCCCCACTTTTTCTGTATAAATTGCTTTGATAAGAAATTAGCCCAATATATAATATTATTCCTACAATTCCTATCACAATACTTAATAATATATATTTTAACGCTTCTTTATTTTTATAATTACTCATAGTTTATAACCAACTCCCCTTACTGTCTGAATTATATTTCCATCTTTATCACCTATTTTGCTTCTCAATCTCTTGATAGTTACAGTTAATGTATTGTCATTTACAAAGTTGCCAGCAGAGTCCCATATATATGACAAGATTTCTTCTCTTGTAAATACTTTCTTTGGATTTGAAAATAATATCTTTAAAATTTCAAATTCTAACTTTGTAAGTTTTATCTCTTGTGAGTTTTTATAAAGTCGTCTACCCTCCATATCTATTTTAAATTCACCAAATACAAGCTCGCTACCATTTCCATTTCGACGAAGCACATTTTTAATTCTTGATAAAAGCTCCATATTTCTAAATGGCTTAATAATATAATCATCAGCTCCCAAATCAAACCCCATAACAACATCTGTTTCTTCGTCTTTAGCTGTAAGAAATATAACAGGAGCTTTGTCCTTTTCCTTTATATAACGACAAAGCGAAAAACCATCTCCATCGGGAAGCATTATATCAAGTAATATAATATCAATCCTACTATCATCATCAATTATTCTAAGTGCTTCTGTTTTACTCTGTGCAATCAAAACCTCATAGCCATTCTCCTTCAAAAGATACTCAAGCCCCATAATAATCGCACTGTTATCTTCAACTAATAATACAGTATACATAACTTCTCTCCTTAACTTCTATATTAACAACTCCAATCAAAAATAACCTTTCATAATAAAGCCCCCTAATTCCTATAATTTTTCAATACCACAAAAAAATAATACCTTTTAACAAATATTATATCAAGATACAAACATCTCTTACCATTCCCCCAACTTCTTCCCTCTCCAAAAAAATGTGAATTTACCAAACACTATCAAATCACAGTATTTTGCGCCCAATAAATTTTCGTAAGATAAACGGATTATATAAAACAATGAAATACACCATTTAAAGAACAACTGCGTAAATTTGTATGACAACAGCGAACACCCCTGTTCGATGATGGCATACAAATTTATGTAGTTGTACTTTCACTGGTGTGTGAATGTTTTATATAATACGCCTATCTTCATAATCTAACTTAGCAAAATACGTCATATAAACTAATTTTTAAAATTCACATTAATTTCCATAACTTCACTATCTGTAAATACTCTCATATTAGGCCCATAAAGTCCAACCCCCGAAGTTACAAAATTGTGCATATTTCCAACTTTAAGATACCCATGATAATTCTGCCAAGCTAAAGGTTGTACTATTGTAAGTGGGAAAAACTGTCCTGCATGAGTATGACCACAAAGCATAATATCAACTCCACTGTTTGCAATACCATCAAGATTAGCCGGCTCATGTTCTAAGTCAATGATAACTTTACTTTTATCAACATTTTCCATCAGCTTATTAATAGACATTCTATCAGATGTTCCATCTCCTGCCTTTTCTCTGTCTAATCTTCCAATTAAATAAATATTTCCATTATCAAGTGTTACAATATCATCTGTTAATACAGTAAAACCACACTTTTCAAGAAATTCATTCATTCTTTCATCTCTAAAAGCAAGTGTTCTTGATGTAATTGAAAACCCTCCTATAAGAGTTTCTGTCACATCGTGATTACCATACACAACATAAGTTCCAAGCCTTGAATTTATTCCTTGAAGAATTGCTATAAGTTCATCAGGATTGTCAAGAGCGTCATAATTATTGTCAAATATATCACCTGCAATAACAACAAGGTCTGCGTTCATGTTATTGACCTGCTCAACCATTTGTTCCATTTTCTTACTACCAACATTGTAGCCCAAATGAAAGTCAGCTAATAAAGCGATTTTAAGTGAATCAGTACCATCAATAATTTTATCTACTGTGATATTATAAGATGTTTTAGTAATACTCTGTGCATGAATAAAACCATAAGTACAAAAAAATACACTTGCTGAAATCACAATAATTCCAATAATATAATACCCTTTAAGACTACATAACAAATTAATTTTACGCCTTTTATTTACAAACTTTAACATCAACACAATTATATCTGCAACAAGAATATTAAATACTATGTAAATAAATATACCTAACCAATAATTGCCTAACTTATGTAGAAAAACTTGAAAATCACTTTTCGGCAACAATCCACCTAAAATCATTGTACTAGCGCATAAAAGATATAATAATATCAATACTGCCTGCATACGTTTGTGCTTAAAAAGCGGCACGACTCTTTTAAGCCAATGTATCATACGCCACAGTACATATGCACTTAAAGCTATGTATAATAAAAACATAAACCAAACTAACATATAACCTCCAAAAAATATTAATTTTACTTATTACCTCACACTATTAATAATAAAAGCACATATATTTTGTGAGCCCTCAATATTCCACCGTATAATAACTAAAATAGAATTTTAGAACTTACTAATAGTGTTAAAATAATATTTATTATATCGTCATTTATATTTTAAGTCTACATTTTTATACAATACAAAATCTGTTCTAAACAATATCTAAAATTTAAAATAAAGGAATTAAACATTTTTAGTATTATTGATATTAATTACATTTTGTGATATTGTTTAACAGTATAAATAAGTAAATTTTTAAATTATTAATTTATAAAATATATTTTAAAACTCATTATTTTAAAACAAGCAAGTAAATTTACACTTCTATTGTACATAATAATTTACGTTGTAATTTGCTTGCATTTACTTTTATTAATGGGTAGCAAATTATTCAATTTTATTTAAAAAGATTTTGGAGGTTTTTCAATGAAAATAGCCATTGCTGGTGCTGGATATGTGGGGTTATCTAATGCTATTCTTTTAGCACAGCACAACACTGTATACCTGATAGATATTGTTCAAGATAAAATTAACATGATAAATAACAAAATATCTCCTATTGTAGATACTGAAATACAAGATTATCTAGCCAACCGCAATCTTAATCTTACTGCGACCTGCAATACTTGCGAAGCTTATAAAGATGCTGATTACGTTATAATATCAACGCCCACTAATTATGACCCTAAAAAGAATTATTTTGATACAAGTTCTGTTGAAAATGTTATATCTACGGTTACAAATATCAATCCTAATGCTTACATAGTTATTAAATCAACTGTTCCCGTAGGTTATACGGAAAGCATTAGAAAGCAATTTAACAATGAAAATATAATGTTTTCACCCGAATTTTTGCGTGAAGGTAAAGCCTTATATGATAATCTATATCCTAGCAGAATAATTGTAGGTACTGTCCTTGATAATCCAAAACTTAAAGCTGCCGCAGAAACATTTGCAAAGCTTTTAAGTGATGGTGCTATTAAAAAAAATATTCCAACACTCTTTACAAATCTTACAGAAGCAGAGTCAATCAAACTCTTTGCGAATACATACCTTGCACTTAGAGTATCTTTTTTTAATGAACTTGATACATTTGCCGATGTGAGAGGCCTTAATACTAAGCAGATTATTGAAGGAATAGGACTTGACCCTAGAATTGGCTCTCATTACAACAATCCATCTTTTGGATATGGTGGATATTGTCTTCCTAAAGACACTAAGCAACTTTTAGCTAATTACAATAATGTTCCCAATAATATTATGTCTGCTATTGTTGCTGCTAACAGTACTAGAAAGGACTTTATTGCTGAACGTATCTTAGATATGAACCCATCTGTTGTGGGGCTTTTTCGTCTTGCTATGAAGTCTAATTCTGATAATTACAGACAAAGCTCTATTCTTGGTATTATGGAAAGAATTAAGGCACAGGGAGTTGAAGTCGTTATTTATGAACCATCTCTTAAGGAGAAAAAGTTTTGTAATTCAACTGTTGTCAATGACCTTGACGAATTTAAGAAAATGTGTGATATCATTGTAGCTAATAGATATGATAATATTCTCAATGATGTTAAAGATAAAGTTTACACTCGTGATATTTATTTTCGTGATTAAAAATATAGAATATATTTTAAAAACATACAGGAAATGAATATTTTAAAAATAGTATAAGTATTTTAATACTAGAAAGAAAGTTCCCATTGTACTTATTATTTATATTGTAACAAATAATAAGTACAATGGGACTTTCTTATATTAACTATTAGAAACACACTTTATAAAAATTATTTTAAACTCATATTTATATTTAGTTCTTGTCCTTTTATTTCTATATCTGCATAGCTTCCACAAATTATCGGCATTGTTGGTGCAACATGTCCTATATCTGTATCCATTATTACTGGTACATTGTACTTTCTTATAATTGCCATAACAGCTTCATACTGGTCTAAGCCCATCATCTGCTGCCCATGTACCATTGGTCGTCCTATTAAAAAGCCTTTAACATACTTAAACCACCCAGCATTATCCATCTGCCACATAGCTCTCCTTATAGCAAATACATTAAGGTCACAACTTTCAAGGAACCATACAATGCCATCATTTTTGTACTTTTCAATAAATTCAACAGTTTTGTCATACTTAGTTCCTAACAGATTAACAAGACAGTCCATACAACCACCTATAAATCTGCCTGAAAACTTAATTGTGTCATTTTCATCTGATAACACTCCATTATTGTATACACGAAGCACTCTAGGCTCTGTTGCATTTATTGTGGCTAGTGGATTTTCTTCTGATTTTAGGGACTCCTTTTCCCACAACTTATAACCAGTCTGATTAAGCTTCTTGCCCCTTAATAAGTCGTAAGCATCTTGTATATTATCATACCAGGGACTCATTCCAAATGCACCGGCGCATGGTCCATATATCGAAGCAGTATCACAAAGTATTGTTAATAGATATGTAAAGTTTGTATTATCTGAATACCCCATATACCATTTGGGTGTTGCCTTTGATATTTTATCAAAATCTACATATTCAAGGATTTCACACATAAGCTCTCCACCACCACATGATATTAATACATCAACAGCTTCATTAAGATACATACTGTTAAGTTCTTTACCACATTTGTCAGGCGTATTGCTTATTCCTACGCCCTTGTTCTCATAACAGTTGTCGCCCAATAAAAGACTATGACCTTTTTTTGTAAGAATTTCTTGCGCATTTTTAAAGGCTGTCTTATAAGGCTCAGTAGCACAACCAAAAGACGGTGCTACAAAACCAATACTTCCATTCTCTTTTAAAAATTCTGGATATCTCATATATCTTCTCACTTTCTTATTTTATCAATATCAGTTACCATAACAATAAAATCGAACATTTGTTCAGATAAATAAAAGTATAATTTTACTTGATAGTATCAAATGCTATTTTGATATAATAGTAGTTGTCTTCTATCCATTTTGTGTAATCGCCACCCATCTGCTTCATAATATCTTCACACAGATTTTCACCTATATAATTATGTTCTTTATTTTCCATAGAAAGTTGCTCTAATTCTTTAATAAGATTACTTATTATTATACTGTCATTCTTATAAACAACTCTAATTTCAGACATTAGAACAGCATAGTTACAAATATTTGATAAGATATTCCCCAGCACTCTTTTGAATTGGTTAGGCTTAATATTTATATTTACACTGTTATCATAACAAATTTTTTCATCTATTGTAAAGCCACATTTTATTAGCTGTTCACACCACTTATTCATATAACTACTTCTGACACTATCCATATCTATTGTTGTTATATCCTCTTTTGCAAATACATCTGTCGTTATATCTTTAATCTTTTCAATATTTTCTTGACATATATCAATATATTTAATTAATTTTTCAAAATCACTTTTTTGCTCATCAACTTTATTGTCTATATCTTTTAACCTAACAAGACTTAAACTTATTAAATCAAGATTACCCGATATAATTGTAAGTGGCGTTCTTATATCATGTGCTAGACTTCTTGCTGTATTATTTTTATCTTCAACAGCTTTTATTTCATTATTACGAGATTTTATCATTTCATTTTTTAGATTTTCTACTGACTTTGCAATATGACCTATATCTCCATTTTCATCAATATCAATATGTCTTGACAAATCACCTGCACCTATGTAATCCACTTCTTTTTTTAATCGTGTCAAATGTTTTTGCATGATAAACATATATATTACAATAGATATTATATATATTATACCTCCAATTAATATACATATAATTCTTTTATACAGTAACACAGTCTTTCCAAATGTATACAACACATTTATACCTAAACTAGCTTTTTTACCGTCTTTAAAATAACAAGCAAATGTTCCACTATTTGCAATTCGTGTATCAATATCTTTTGAACTATAAAAATGTTGTATATTTCCATCTTCTTCTACATCTACATAGACACTTATATCACTATATTTTCTTACTATTTTATCAAGACTTTCTCTGCCATTGTCATCATAGGTTATAACACCATTATCAAATGCCTGTTGAATATCTTTTAATATTGTTGTCATATAGTCCATATACAATATACCATTATAAGTCACCCTATCAAGTATCTTATTAGCCATACTTGACAAAGTAATACTAATTCCTGAACATATTATAAACATAATAACACAAAAAATATATGTCCTTATATTCCCATATAGCTTTATTTTCTTTTTAATCAACATAATATCCCTTCCCCCATGAATTAAAAATAAATTCTCTACCAGTATTATTAAGCTTTTTCCTTAAGTTTCTTATATGTACCATTACTGTATTAGCTGAAGCTTTGCAATACTTTTCTTGCCATACTGCTTCGTATATTTCATCAATTGCAAATACCTTACCCTTGTTTTTTAAAAGGAACTCGAATATATCATATTCTGTACAAGTAACTTCTATATTCTTATCGTTATATGTTATCTTTCTTCTATACTTGTCAATAATAAGACCATCTATTAACATATCTTTTTTAGTATCATTGCTAATATTATTAATACTATTAATATCTTGTGTTATTATTTTTTCATTCTGCTTATTATTTGTAACATCATACTCGTAGCAACGTCTAAGTAAAGCATTTACATGAACAATAATGTCTGAATATCTAAAAGGCTTCACCACAAAATCATCTGCTCCATATTCATAACAGCGTATTCTTGTTTCATTGTCACCATAAGCTGTTAAAAATATCACTGGGCAATTCCATTTTCTTCTAAGCATTCTACACGCCTTATCTCCTGTAAGATTAGGCATATTGACATCTATTATAACTAGACTTATACTTTCATTCATTAGCTTAACAGCTTCTTTTCCGTCTTTTGCTTCCACTACTTTATTACCATTCATTAAAAGAAACTCTTTTAATATATTCCTTATCTGCACTTCATCATCAACAATTAAAATTGTATACACTAATCTCGCCTCACTTAACTAAATTAATTTTATTTTGAAAATAGATTTTATAAACTCTATATAATAAACTAACAGTTATGTCATATACTTTCAATATATAAGAATTTTAATTAAGAATTATTAAGAATTTAAAACTTATTATTTGTAAAACAACGACAAAAAGCCTCGCAATACCATTTTACAAATCCTGTAAAATAATACTGCAAGGCACTATAATTAAATTAAACAAATATCAGCAATTCCCCACTTATTGCTTTTTACAATAAATAGTAGGCAATTTACTTTTTAAATTCATTTACAATCTATTTCAAATTTTATTCTATCCAATACAATACTTCTTTATAGTGTTAATTGCATTAGCCTTAATATATACTTCAAAATGCTCTTTTATGTAAGCCACTCTTTCTGGCTTTGATGAGTCAAATTCAGCATATTCCATTAGCATGTTAGTAAACACCTTATATTTGCTTTCAGAACTTCTTCCCTTTTCAAGAATAAGATATACACTTCCATCTGCCTTATCTTGATATACAGAATTAATTATTCCCCAAGTTTTAGGACAATTCATACAAAATTCTTCTACATTTTCAATGCTTGCAAACTTAAACACTGATATATTTGCTTTAATAAAATTACTTTGTAATTCATCTTGATTATTATTTCCTGAGTTTTTAGAAGTACTCTTTTTATCACTTGTATCATTCCATTTTCTTCCTAAAATGTTATCGGTAAGTTCTTCAAAGTCTTCTTTACTAATAGAATTACTTCCCATAGACTCTATAGCCTGCATAGCCTGTTCTCCAGCCTGCTTTAACATTCTTCCAAAATTATCTTTTCCAGAAGAAATTGTAAGTAATATTGAGTGGTTTGGCTGAGGTGCTAACTGAAGTGACATAACTCCACCATTCATAGTTATTCCAATACTCTTTTCAGCTTCTTCCATTACAACATCTAAAAGGTCATGTATTTTGTCAGTATCATTTTTAAAGAAATCATCGAGTGATATATTATTATCCTCTAAATCTTCTTCATATAAAATACATTGAAACTTAGTATCATCTATTTTCTTAAACTCCATATAATCCTCATTTCCGCAAAATAGCTTAACATATTATTATTGTGTGTTATTTTGATTTTACCACAAATCAAATGACAAAAAAATGCTTTTTCGTATAAAATTTTCATTAATATCAATTTTTTATCGACATTTATAAAATATCAAATGAATATACCTTAACTATTAATTAAGTAGGTTCTTAGCTTCTATTTCTAAAAGCAATAAATTGATAGATTACTTATATCAAAAAGGTACATAAATGTAAAACACAAAAACTCAAGGCTTTACTATATTCTAAAAATATGATATTTTAAGTCTGTTGCTCAAATGCTATTTGTTTGTGAGCGAAAGCAAATAGCAATATAGATATACGCTCAGAAATGAGGAAATTTATGAAGATAAAATCTACTTTAACAAGGCTTTTATCGTGTTTTGTAGCGGTTATAGCAGTAATGTTATTTTCTACAAATACATTTGCTGATGAACAGGTTAATTACGATGACCAGATTTCATTACATTCTGATACTAACTCACAAGACACACAAAACACTACTCCTGCTAAGGCTGCACAATCACTTGATATTTCAATAAGTGCATCTTCTGGTAAAGGGACTTCTTACTTAAAAGATAGCTCTTATTATACATACACTTCTTACTCAGCAGGCGACACTCTTACCATCACATCACAACAGCCAATGTATGGTATCTATGTTATATGGGGTGCTAAAACAGACGAATGGACATTAAGTTATAATAGTCAAACAAAACAATGTGGTACTAATGGCTTCTTACATGAATACGTTGAAATACCAGAAGGCACTAATAGCTGTACTATTGAACTTTCAAAAGGAGAAACAATATGTGATATTTACGCATATAGTGATGGTACTCTACCTAGTGATGTAGAAGTATGGCAACCCTCTTGTGATAATGCTGATTTTTTAGTATTTTCAACTCATGCCGATGATGAAATTCTATTTCTTGGTGGTATACTTGCAACTTATGGCGGCGAATTAAATGACAAAGTTCAAGTTGTATACATGACTAATTACTGGAATGGTGCTAAGATACGAGAACATGAAAAGCTAGATGGCTTATGGGCTAGTGGAATTAAGTATTATCCTGTAAATGGAGATTTTGACGACTTATATGCAACTACCCTTGATGGTGCAAAGCAAATATATAATATTGATGATGTAACTGAATTTGTAACTGAACAAATTCGCCGTTTTAAGCCGCTTGTATGCGTAACACAAGACATTAATGGTGAATATGGTCATGGTGGACATATGCTTCTTGCAACAAGTGTTCAAACAGCCGTTAATTCTTCAATGAAAGAAGATTTTTATCCAAATTCAGCTACGACTTATGAAACTTGGGATGTACCAAAGACTTATCTTCACCTTTATCCCGAAAATACAATAACTTTAAATCTTAGAACACCTTTAAATAAATTTGATGGACAAACTGCTCTTGAAGTTGCTGCTGCCGCCTACAAAAAACACGTTTCACAACAATGGTGCTGGTTCTATGTATCAGACGACTATGAATATAGTTGTGCTAACTTTGGTCTTTACAGAACAACTGTAGGCACTGACACTGGAAATGATATGCTTGAACACGTTACAACTTATAAAGAACAAGAAGAACAGGCAAGAATACAAGCAGAGCAGGCTTCTATCTCAGTCTCAATTGCACAATCAGAAGCTGAAAGTGCTTCAATTGCAGAAGAACAAAAAGCAATTGATAAGGCAAATAGAAATTCAACAATTAAAGTAGTTGTTATTGTTTTAATTGTAATTGTTGCCATTGCAGGAACACTTACCATCATACGTTATATAAATGTCGTAAACGCAAGAAAACACAAACGTAGAAGACGCAAATAACATAAAACTCACATTTTTAAGTCTGCCATATTTCTAATTCTATTGTGTAATGCAATAAGTTAGTATATGACAGACCTTTTTAACTTTTAACTACTTTTTATAAATTGTATTAAAATAAAAAACTAAAGCAATTTATATATAGAAAAAACTATTTTTTTATTGTATAATTTATATAGTAATTTTCGTTTTAATCTATGGGGGAAACATTATGATTAAGAGATATCAGAAACAGCTAACAATATAGCAGCTAATCTTATGACTGCAATAGATAAAAACAATGCCATTGCCATAGATATTAATGCACTTAAAACAAGTGATGAATATACATTTAAACACAGTGTTGATGTTGCTACTATCGCTATGATACTTGGGAAACAACAAGGACTTTCGCAAAAGCAAATATATGAACTTGGCGTAGCTGGACTTTTACATGATATCGGCAAAACTAAAGTTCCAATATCAATATTAAATAAGCCTGATAAGCTTACAAATGAAGAATTTGCAATTATTAAAAAACATTCTGTCTTTGGATACAATATGCTTCAAGAACACAATGATTTTAACAATGAAATATGTATGGCAGTACTTCAACACCACGAAAAACTCAATGGCAAAGGATATCCTCTTGGTTTTCCTAAAGAAAAAATAACACGTTATGCTAAAATTTTAGCAGTTTCAGATATTTATGATGCCCTTGTAACAGAACGCCCCTATAAAAAAGCTTTCTCCCCTCGTGATGCTGTTGAGCTTATAATGTCTATGACTGAAGAACTTGATATATCGGCTATAAAAAGCTTCCTTGCCAGTGTAATATTATATCCAGTTGACTCAATTGTAAAGTTAAGTAATGGTGAGATAGCTAAAGTAGTTAAAAATAATGCCAAACGCGCACTACGACCAATTGTTGTCGGTATAACTACTGGCAATGTATACGACCTTAGTGACGATATCAAATGTGCAAATGTTGTTATTGTATAAAAATATATAAAATGAGCTGTCGCACTACGAAGATTTTATACAAAATATAGATATTTAATTAGTAAATAATTATATATCGTGTATAAATTTTCATTAATGCGACAGCCTATTTTTTTATTAACACAACAACAACAAAAGTCTGTACTAACATAAGCCCTTTGCTACTGTTGCGATAACTCGCATGGTATATTTCTCATATTCATATAATACTCACAAATGTTAAGCTTTACATAAATCATAGCTTTCTGCTATCATTCTTTTTATCTCTTTATCTGGAACTGTTCCATCTAATATTATTGTATTCCAATATTTTTTATTTTGATGATATGCCGGAATTACCGCTGTATATGTTGCTCTCCACACATCACGCCATTCTGGATTTACTTTTACATTTACCCATATATGATTGTCCTTTTCATAAGTCCACGCAAATGCTTTTTTATTCCTTTTACATCTTAATAGTATCCAATTGTCATCGTGAAATGGTGTGTCAATATATACATCTTCAAAAGTCAATCCATATTCTAACACTTCTTGTCTTGTTATCATTTTTACTCCCCAATATTAAACATTAAGACCTTTTTCAATTAATGTCATTATATTTCTGTTTAACATACCCGTTTCGTTTTTATGAAGTGTAAAACCATCAATCTGCTTTCTGCCAGTGATAGCGTCAACACCATTTTGTAAAAGTTCTCGTATATACACATTAGGACTACTATACAAATGGTCAGACAAAATCTCAATCATTCCACCCAAATTCACTTTAAAACGATAATCTTGCATTTTTTACTACTCCTTATCTAATGTTTTTTAAATTATACTATATTTTTATGGCAGTAGCAAATGCTTGTTTGATAATGGCATATAAATATAGACAATTGTACTTTTACTAAATACTACTATATATTCACAATTTCATTATTCAACTTCTCAATAAATGTATCCGCCTGATTGCGCTTATCAAACTTGCGTGCAATATCAGCAGTAAATTTATAATAAAAGTCATACAGGTCTGATATTTTATATGTATTATCTTCTCTATACAGTGGAAAAGTTGTGTCATACTTTAGCTTTATTGTATCTGTCTTTCTACTTTCCATAAGTTTTTTAAAGAATACACATACTCTTTTTCCGTCATAGAACCTATCATTAGGATTTTTTGTGTCAGCCACTCTTTCCATTCTCTTTTATAAATTTTAAGTGCCTTTGAAATATCCGTATAAGAATAATACAAAATTTCTTCATCACTTATATCAAATTCTATCTCTCCATTATCATATCTATGAATTAAACGAATATATTTTTCTATTTTATCAAATTCTTTATTTCTCATATAGTAACACATATAAGCATTTTGAAGTCTAAGCCACGAGTGACTATTTCCACAGCTTAATTGTCTTGTCTCTAAAACTACAGCCTCTCTTTGAGCTTTTTCCAACTCATTATTATTCAAATATTTTTTTACAATTTCAAGCTGGTCACACGCCTTACAATCTGAATTTCTATTTCTTGGTGCATTTCTAAATAACTCAAAATATTTTTTTGCAAGTTCATTATCGCCAAAATAACTATAATATTCTCTCAAACTATAGCCAAACGCCACAGTTCTCTTCTTAAAATCTTCAAGGAACATTTCCCAATCTGCCTTTGAAATTTGATAAAATTCGCTACAATCATTTAGCAACCACTTATAAACCCATAAAATATGTGCCATAGCATTTTCATAATTATTATTATATACGGTAGACGGTGCATCTGGGTGCTTATCTCCTAACGCAAGCAATTTAGGAAATACCACAAACATATCAAGCGAGTCTGCATACCAGTCAGACTCGTCACATAATTCTATTCTAAAATAAAGCTGAAATGGTACATCATTATTTTCATCAGCTTGCTTTATTGATTCATACATACCACTTATTCTTACTTTTCCATTTTCTAATTGTTCATACTGTTGTTTTAATAAATCTGGGTTGTATATAATAGCTCTCCTTTGTTTCTACTCATATTTTTCAGAATTACAAAGGATATGCAAATGACCATTTCTGTCCTCAATCCTTAAATTCCTAATATTAATCTCACAATTTGGAACGGTTATGTTTAATTTATGTGTTTTTGTATTAAATATGCACCAGTATCTAACAATGCTTTTAAATTATGAAACTCTTTTAATTTAACAATAGGTCTTGATGAGCCTTTAATCAAATTTAATGTAAATTGTGTCATACTGTTTTATATCCTTTTTTAATATACATTGTGCCAATAAACAACACATTATCAAGCGTTGTATAAACAGCATTAATCTCGCCATTTGACTGTATTTGCATTAAAGTAAGTTCTTCAACTGTTTTATCTACGAATTTCACAACAGCAGATTTAATCGTAGCGTCATTATCTAGTTCATACTCCACATCTACAAATCCAACTCACTGGTCTGGATATTTTTTTAAATTTCTTCCCATGTCATTCTACCTTCCATAATTACACCTCAAAATAACTTATACTTAATTCTATTATAGCTTACACCTATTAAAATGAAATCTCTAATAAAACATAAAAATTAGAGCCAGCCTTTCGACTGACTCTTTACTATTCCAAAACATATTACAATTTATTTAATAATGTCAAATAAGTCCCCTACTTAATGCTTCTCGCAATAAAAGTAGGGGACTTACTTAATATAGTTAATATTCCTTTATAGATTCAATGCAATCAAATTTTTACGCATCATGCTCCATATTACTTAACTTCTTAGCCTGGTCAGCAGCTATACAAGCGTCTATTATTTCTTGAATATCTCCGTCCATAATCTTATCTAACTTATAAAGAGTAAGACCAATTCTATGGTCTGTAACTCTGCCCTGTGGGAAATTATAAGTTCTAATCTTTTCAGAACGGTCACCTGTACCTATCTGACTTCTTCTTGCATCTGCTTCTGCGTCATGTGCTTTCTGACATTCTAAGTCATATAATTTAGCACGAAGCAATGCAAAAGCCTTGTCCTTGTTTTGAATTTGTGACTTTTCTGTCTGTGCATAAATTACGATACCTGTTGGGTAGTGAGTAAGACGAACAGCCGAGTCTGTTGTATTAACGCACTGACCACCATTTCCAGATGCTCTCATAACGTCAATACGGATATCCTTGTCATTAATCTGAATATCAACTTCTTCTGCTTCTGGCATAACAGCTACAGAAGCTGTTGAAGTCTGCAAACGACCATTTGACTCTGTAACAGGGACTCTTTGTACTCTGTGTACACCACTTTCATACTTCATAACAGAGTAAGCACCTTGTCCCTTAACCATAAATTCAACTTCCTTCATACCACCAAGACCAGTTTCATCAGCATTGACAACTTCAAGCTTCCAACCCTTAGAGTCTACATAGTGTGAATACATACGGAAAAGTTCTGCTGCAAAAAGAGCTGCTTCTTCTCCACCTGCACCCGCTCTGATTTCCACAACAATATCCTTATCATCATTAGGGTCTTTTGGAAGTAATAATATCTTTAATTCTTCTTCTAATTCTTCGCTTCTTTTTCTCGCTTCTGAAAGTTCTTCCTTAGCAAGCTCTCTAAGTTCATCATCACTTTCTTCATCGAGCATAGTAAGACTATCTTCTATATTTTTCTTACATTCCTTATATTCAGTAAATGCAGTAACAATCGGAGCGATATTATTTTGCTCTTTCATAAGTTTACGAAATCTTGTCTGGTCATTTACAACATCTGGATTACTTAATTCCGCAGTTATATCTTCATAACGATTTACAATATCGTCAAGTTTATCGAACATATTCATAATTGACTTAATTCCTTTCTAATTCCATATCAACGCTATCTATAATAATCTGCCTTTAACTACTCTGTCAAGCCCTGCTAAATCTTTTACTACTGATATATCAGAGTAACCATTTTCTAACATAATATTTTTAACATCTTCTGCTTGGTCGTGACCTATCTCATACATAAGCCATCCGCCCTTTTTTAAAAATGCTGCTGCACCTTGTGTTATTTTTCTATAAAAATAAAGTCCATCACCAAATCCATCTAATGCTATAAATGGGTCGTGAAGCTTTACTTCTTCTGAAAGTGTTTCTATCACATCAGTTCTAATATAAGGCGGATTAGACACAAGCACATCTGCCTTATTTCCATTAAATATATTATCATTAAGATTGTTAAATAAATCACTTTCAATTAATGTTACATTTTCTACATCATGTAAAGCAATATTACTTTGTGCTACTTTTAAAGCCTGTGGCGAAATATCAACACCTATACCTTTACTCAAATGCTTTTCACACGCAATAGTAATAATAATACAGCCTGAACCAGTACACATATCTAAAATATAACTTTTTTCATCAGTAACACTAAGCACCTGTTCAACAAGCACTTCTGTATCTGGTCTTGGAATAAGTACATTTTCATTAACATTGTACTCATATCCATAAAACCATGACTTACCAATTATATGTTGTAATGGAATATGTGAAGCTCTTTTCATTACAGCACTTTCAAACTTTTCTCTTATATCTTGTGGCAAAATATCGTTTCCATGCAAAAGATAATAAGTTCTATCTATTGCCATAATATTTTCAAGAAGTGCATAACTGTCATAATCAGCATTATCTATATTATTCTTTCTTAAAATGTCAGATCCAATATGTACTGCTTCTCTAATAGTAATATTTTTATTAATATTGTTATCCATCTAATCTTTATCCTGTTTACTATCTTATTTTGCTTAATATTAGTCAGGCAGATATCTCCAATCCACTTGATTACTTGATAGTGTTAAATGTTATTTTCATTTTCAACGTCATCGAGAAATTCTATTCCATCATCTTCTATTACATTATCATCAACAACATTTTTTATATTATTCTTATCTACTATTTCATTATCTGTTTTATCATCTTGAGATTTTTCTTTTTCTATTTCAAAGCCTGCAAGCACATCTTCTTCCTCAATTGAATTATCTTCATTATCAATATAACTATCTAATTTTGTACTTTCAGAGTCATTACTTTGCTTATATACATGCTTAACCTTATCCTGCATAAAGTCCATACTATTCACATTAATTCTTGCTTCTTGTGAATGTACATTGCCATGTTTCTTTTTTAAATCTTTAGTTTTTATAGTTCTTATATTTTTATTATCACTCATTAAACTAGACGTCAATGCAACTTCTATTTCCTTAGCCTCCATAGCTTCAAATGGATTATCTGAGTCTTTATAATAATCAAGAAGAAATGCTTTCCAATCAAATACAGCTTCAACTGCTTTTATAGCTACTTCTATCATATCCATATCTGGCTCTTTTGTTGTAAGATGCTGCATCCATATTCCAGGCTTACTTACAATATTTATTAAAGTGCCATCTGACTTACCAGCCAGACGTATTACTTCATATGAAACACCTGCAATAACTGGAATGAGAAGAACTCTTATAACTATTTGAAGTGCTGTATTATCAACTCTTATAAAAATAAAAAAGATAATACTTATAAACATTACTAAAAATAAAAAACTCGTTCCACATCTTTTATGAAATCTTGAACTGTTCTTTACATTTTCTGGTGTAAGTATAAGTCCATTTTCAATACAATTAATGCACTTATGCTCTGCACCATGATACATATACGTTCTTTTTATATCCTTCATCATAGATATTGCTGTAATATATGCAATAAATATTACAAGACGCACTATCCCCTCTAAAAGATTAAGCACAAACTTTGAACTTATATAATCTTTTAAAAGACGTGAAATAAAATAAGGAAGAAGCATAAATAATCCTACAGCAAATATAACTGATACAAGAATTGTAACAGCCATAAGCACAGATTCCATCTTTTCTTTAAATACGGCTCTTCCAATTTCATCTGCTTTAGTTGCATTTTGTTCTTCTGGTTCATCATAAAATGACGCAGAATAATTAATAGTTGATATTCCTGTTACAAGAGAATCAACAAAATTAAATACTCCTCTTATTATTGGATAATTAAGCCATTTATATTTTTCTGTTAGTAATTTGCTTTCTCTTACTACTACTTCTATCTGCTTATCAGGCTTTCTTACTGCAATGGAATATTTATCCTTATTACGCATCATTATTCCTTCAATAACTGCCTGACCGCCTATACCTGATGGTTTCATACTCTACCTCCATCATTCAAAATATAACACTTTTCAATTTTCAATAAACAAAGAAAAGCTTTACTTAAGAAACTTATACAAATAGTATTTTTGTATACAGTAAAAAAGTTGAGGTCTTATCAACCTCAACCTTATGCTATAATTAAAATAATTAATTGTTCTTAACACCGTATTTCTTATTGAACTTATCAATACGTCCGCGGGCTGATGAAGCTTTCTGCTGTCCTGTATAGAAAGGATGGCACTTTGAACAGATTTCAACATGGATTTCTTCCTTTGTTGAACCAGTTACGAATTCATTACCACAGTTACAAACAACCTTTGCCTGATGGTACTCTGGATGGATTCCTTCTCTCATTATTTTCACCTCTTTAAAAAATTAAACTAAATTAATATTATCATTACAGAAATTACTCTGTAAACTGATACTCCAACGGATAAAGCCCGTTGAGTTCTTATGTACTATTGAACTTTCAAATATACATTAACGCATATAAGGCTAATTCATTTCCATAAGACTTTCACTATCTAAATACTATTGTATCTATTAATGATAGCATAAGGCTCGTATCAAAACCTATATATATTATATTCAAACTTAATAATTATAATATATATTTATTAGTGCTATCCCTCCCACCCCTACAGAGTGGGTTTTCGCACCCTTTGTAATTCTTATATTTGATAAACAGCTTTTATAGTGTAACATACAAGTTTGATATATGCAAGTGATTTTTAATTTTTTATTTTATTTTCTTGTTTTTTATTACTTTTACTTTACTTAGTTATATAATTTAAACTATTTATACACGTTTATTTTTTAATACTGTATTGATAAATTCGTTATTATCTTTTGTTTTTACAAATAAATCAAGTATTCTCTCAGCCGCTTCATCTGTCTTCATTCCATTAAGAGCTTTTCTCATTATATCAACAGCCATTAGTTCATCTTTATTAAGCAATAAGTCCTCTCTTCTTGTGCTTGACTTTGCTATATCTATCGCTGGAAATACTCTCTTTTCTGAAAGCTTTCTATCAAGAACAAGTTCCATATTACCAGTTCCTTTAAATTCTTCAAATACAACATCGTCCATTTTACTACCTGTGTCAACAAGTGCTGTTGCAAGAATTGTAAGACTTCCGCCCTCTCTCATATTTCTTGCTGCACCGAAGAACTTCTTTGGCATATGAAGTGCCGCTGGGTCAAGACCTCCTGATAAAGTACGTCCACTCGCTTGAACTGTAAGGTTATAAGCTCTTGCAAGTCTTGTAATACTGTCAAGAAGAATAATTACATCTTCACCATGTTCCACAAGTCTTTTAGCTCTTTCTATTACCATCTCTGATACTCTTTTATGTCTTTCTGGTAATTCGTCAAATGTAGAATATATAACTTCAACATTATCACCTGTTATTGACTCTTTAATATCTGTTACTTCTTCTGGTCTTTCATCTATTAAAAGAATTATAAGGTGCATTTCTGGATTATTAATTGTAACAGCTTTTGCAATCTGCTTTAAAAGAGTCGTCTTACCAGACTTAGGCTGTGATACTATCATACCTCTTTGACCTTTACCTATTGGTGATATAAGGTCTACCATTCTCATTGCCAGTGTATTAGTGTTCTTCTCAAGATGTATTCTCTGATTAGGAAATATTGGTGTAAGTGTTTCAAAAGGTGGTCTTTTTATAGCACAAATTGGGTCTTTTCCATTAACTGTTTCAAGATATAAAAGAGCAGAAAACTTATCGCTTTGTGACTTTGCTCTTTTAGGGCCTCTTATAATATCACCTGTCTTTAAGTTAAATCTTCTTATCTGTGATGGCGATACATATACATCATTCTCACCCGGAAGATAATTTTCACATCTTATAAAGCCATATCCGTCTGATAATACTTCAAGTATTCCATCTGCTATTTCAGCAGGACTATCTTGTCTTACTTCATCTTTATAATCTGCTTTTTCTTCATTTCTTGTATTAGCACTATCTACTCTGTTGTTATCAACTTTTGCTGTATCACTCTTTATGTCTTCCTGCCTTGTGCTTTCTTTTGCAACTACTTCATACTTTGAATTGTCATATTTTGCACTGTCATTCTTGAAACTCTCATATTTTGTATTATCATTGTTCATATTATCGTTTCTGTAACTATCATATCTATTATTGTCATACTTAGAGTTATCAGCATTATGACTATCTGATTTATTATAGTCTTCCCTACGTTTATAAGTCCTTTTTACTGGTTTCTTTTCACTTTCATTATGTATAGGTGCATTACTTTCTACACTTTCTTCCTGTTCTGCTTTAATAAGTGCCTCTATTAACTCACCTTTTCTTAGTGCTGATATATGCTTTAAATTCTTATCCTTAGCAAACTCACGCAATACTGCTAAAGAAAGTGTTTCTAATCTTTCTCTTATTACTTTTTCATCATTATTTGAACTCATGTTATAAACTCCATTTCTATTATAATTAATCGTTGTTTTAACTTAGGGGACATGGCACAGAAAAACGCCTACTAGACTAATATATAATGAAATTATATAACATTATTTTGTAAAATCAAAGCATATTTTTTCTATATATTATAAAGCTACACAATACAGCAAATTTAGCTCATTACTCGCACAAATAAAAAATAAGAACTTACTTAAATAGTAAATAGTGTTAAAAATATATTTTAACAACAATCCCAATTATATAATATATCTGTAAAATCTCCTTTCGCTAAGTCTTCACTTTTTATGAAGAAATTACCAACTCCCGAATCTCCCCAGATAATCTCATGATTATTATCTATATAGTCACTATCCATCTGGAATAATAATTCATTATATTTACATTATTATTACCATAAATAGAGTACCTAGGGTCTTCCTGTGTAAAATATGGATATCCTAATATCCAATGGCCATTGTTTTCGCAATCTTCATCATATAACAAATCATAGGCTTCATCTGACAAGATATTATAAAGATTATCTTCTTCATTGAACTGCTGATTTTGCTCTTTCATTGCTATTTCCACATTCTTGCAGCCTACAAAATCCTACAACCGCAAAAGTAGCCAAACGTTTGTTCGTTAAATACATAATATACCCTTTACCATATATTGTCAAGCAAAATCCAAACATTTGTTCGCAAATCCTTCCCATCACCCAATCCACCACTAAATCCCCACACTTCTATCAATTAAAAAAAGAGCAAATTATCATAACCACTTAATATTATAAAAAGTTACCAACTTCCATCACCCCAACCTTCTCACCCACATTTTAAGTTTTTGTATTTTCGTAGCATCAAAACAGTTCCGTCAAGATATCAGTAGGATATAAACAACTATGAGAAACTTGCGTTGCAAGTTTCTCAAGTTATCGCAACAGTCGTCAAGGCCTTGTGCAAGCACAGACTTTGACTCGTTGTTCTTTTTCTGGTGTGTGTATATTTATATCCTACTGATATCTTCTCAAAACTAAAAAAACAAAAATACAAAAACTCAAACTCACATTCTTATTGCAGTTCTTCTCTTATTGTGCTATTATTTTATCAGATTTTACAAAACAAAATTAATCATAAAAAACATAAACAAACGCCCACAATTATCAACAATTGTAATGCGAATATTATAAATAATCTGTACAAAAGTGTACAAGAATGGAGGACACAATGACTAACGCTGAAAAAGCACTCAAATTACACGAAGAATGGAACGGTAAATTAGAAACAGCCCCTAAGATGAAAATTACAACAAGAGAGGATTTAGCTCTCGCATATACTCCAGGTGTTGCTGAACCTTGCAAAGTAATCGCTAAGGATAAAGAAGCTGCTTACAAGTATACAATCAAATCAAACACTGTCGCTGTTGTATCTGACGGAAGTGCCGTATTAGGTCTTGGAAATATCGGTGCTCACGCCGCTATGCCCGTTATGGAAGGTAAAGCTGTACTTTTCAAAGAATTTGGTAATGTCAACGCCGTTCCAATCTGCCTTGATACACAAGATACAGAAGAAATAATAAAGACAGTCGTTAATATTGCCCCTGCTTTCGGTGGAATTAATCTTGAAGATATCTCAGCTCCTAGATGTTTTGAAGTAGAAAGCCGTTTAAAAGAACTTCTTGATATCCCCGTATTCCATGATGACCAACATGGTACAGCTATCGTAGTTTTAGCAGGTATTATCAATGGACTTAAAGTAACTGGAAAAACTAAAGAAGCTTGTCAAGTTGTTGTAAATGGGGCTGGCTCTGCCGGTGTAGCTATTACAAAGCTTCTTCTTACTTATGGCTTTAAACACGTTACTATGTGTGACAAGTCTGGTATTCTTTCAAAAGGTAGTCAAGGTCTTAACTGGATGCAAGAGTCAATGATGGATGTAACTAATCTTGAACATAAGACTGGCTCATTAGCTGACGCATTAAAGGGCGCAGATATCTTTGTAGGTGTTTCTGCTCCTAATATCGTTACTGCTGCTATGGTTAAATCAATGAACAAAGACGCAATAATATTTGCTATGGCTAACCCAGTACCAGAAATCATGCCTGATGTTGCAAAAGAAGCTGGTGCTAGAGTTGTTGGAACTGGTCGTTCTGATTTCCCTAATCAAGTTAATAATGTTATTGCATTCCCAGGAATATTCAAAGGTGCTTTAGAGGGTCGTGCAACTCAAATTACAGAAGATATGAAGCTTGCAGCAGCTCTTGCTATTGCTAACCTTATCCCCGATGATGAAGTAAGCGATGTCAATATTCTTCCAGAAGCTTTTGACCCACGAGTAGCTGATGTTGTTGCACAAGCTGTTAAAGACCATATTGTAAAGTAAGCTTATGAAACCATATTACTATTCACTAAATGAATACATTAAAAAAACTTATAACACAAAAATGTACAAGCTATCATTAAGTGGTGGAATGTCATGTCCTAATCGTGATGGTTTGATAGACAATCGAGGTTGTATATTTTGCAGTGCTGGTGGGTCAGGAGACTTCACTGGCGCTGCTATTTCAAAGTGTGCTGATATTGATATTCAAATAAATACAGCCAAAGCTCTTGTTTCAAAAAAATATTCTGGCTCAGACTATATCGCATATTTTCAGTCTTACACTAATACTTATGCCGATGTAAATTATCTTCGTGAACTTTTTTTCAATGTTATAAAACGACCAGAAATCAAGATTTTATCTATTGCAACAAGACCTGATTGTCTTGATGACAATATAATTAAATTACTAGCTGAATTAAATTCTATAAAACCAGTCTGGATAGAGCTTGGCTTACAGACTATTCATGAAAACACAGCTAACTATATAAGACGAGGTTACTGTCTTGACGTATTTGAAGATGCAGTTTATAGACTTAATTCTATTGGAATAAAACCTATTGTTCACATGATTATAGGGCTTCCTAATGAAACTGAAAGCATGATGCTTGATACAGCTCGCTTTATTTCACATTGCAATATAGCAGGTGTAAAGCTTCAACTTCTTCATATTTTAAAAAATACTGACTTAGCTGAAGAATATTTTAACGGTAGTGTTGACATTTTAAGTCTAACGCAGTATATTGAAATTCTCGGTAAAATAATAAAAATATTGCCACCAGATTGTGTTATTCACCGACTTACAGGTGATGGACCTAAAAATCTTCTTATTGCACCACTTTGGAGTAGCAATAAAAAAAATGTTATTAACACAATCAATAAATATTTTAAAGATAATAACATTATACAGGGTTCAGATTATACTGCTGATAATGTTTAAAAATTTTAATACCGACTACACAAAAACAATAAAATACTATCAGAACAATTTTAAATACAGTTAGAATATAATCAAGGACGGAATTAGAATGAATACAAATACAGAAGCAACTACTTTGTATAAACTAATGATTTTATATATGCTAAATAAAGTCAACTTTCCTTTGTCTAACACTCAGATTTCTGAATTTATGCTAGACAAACAATATACTAATTACTTTACACTTCAAGAAGTTCTTAGTTCACTCGCAGAGGACGGTTTTATACAGGTTCTTACATATAGAAATAGCACACAGTATAAGTTGACAAAAGAGGGTGATGAAACTATTTCATTTTTTCACACCAAAATATCTTCTACAATTCGTAGCGAAATAGACGAATATATTATTGAAAATAAATATGCTATGAAGTGTGAAATCGGAACAATATCTGATTATTACAAATCAACTTCAGGAGATTATATTGCACACTGTCAAGTTAAAGAAGGTGACACAAGCCTTATAGAATTAAATATTGCTGTTCCACTAAAAGAACAAGCTGACGCAATATGTTCAAAATGGAGAGATGCAAGTCAGGATATATATGACTTTGTAATACATAAGCTGATGTAATGCTTAAACCATTACATCAGCTTATATATCTTTAATTCATTATAAAATATTATCAAATATATGACTCAATTACTTCCCAAAGTGTATCGAGTCCCTGTTTTGTCTGTGATGAAAATGGAATTAATATATCATCTTTTCCAAGTCCTAATCCATTTCTTACTGCTTTTACTTGCTTTTGAACTTGACTTCTCTTAATCTTATCAAGCTTAGTAGCTACTATTACTGGGTGATATCCATTAGCTACTATCCAGTCATACATCATTTTATCGTTAGCAGATGGGTCATGTCTTATATCAATAAGTAAGAACACCTGCTTAAGCTGTTTAGAAGTTCTTAAATACTTTTCAACCATTTTACCCCATTTTGCCTTAACCGCTTCATTAGCATTAGCATAACCATATCCCGGTAAATCTACAAGATACATTGTATCATTAATATTATAATAATTAATAGTTTGTGTTTTACCCGGCTGTGAAGATGTTCTCGCATACGACTTTCTGTTCATAAGTGCATTAATCATTGAAGACTTTCCTACATTTGACTTTCCTGCAAATGCTATCTCTGACAAATCCGTTTCAGGAATTGCACTTGTTACACCTATAACAATATCAAGGTTTACTTTTTTAATTACCATTATTTTCTCCTTTAAAAGTTAAATATCAAGAGCATTTTCAAGAACTTGTTTCATATCAGTCATATACTCTATCTGTATTCCGTCTGTTATTTCTTTATCAAATTCTTCTACATCACTCTTATTTTTTATAGGAACAAGCACTGTCTTAATCCCTGCTGACTTTGCTGCGAGAAGCTTTTCCTTAAGTCCTCCTATTGGTAATACCTTGCCTCTTAGATTAATTTCACCAGTCATTGCTATATCTGCCTTTACTGGTATCCGCGCTACTGCTGAAAGTATTGCAGTAGCCATTGTAACGCCTGCTGATGGACCATCTTTGGGTACTGCTCCTTCTGGAATATGAAGATGTATACAATTATTTTCAAAAAATTCCACATCAACGTTATATGGCTTCTTTGAAACTATTGAACGAACATAAGTAAGTGCAATTCTTGCTGACTCCTGCATTACATCTCCCATTTGTCCTGTAAGTATCATATCAGCTTTACCTGGCATACTGTTGACTTCTATTTCAAGAGTATCACCACCAACACTTGTCCATGCAAGACCTCTTACAATACCAATGTCACTCTTTTTATTTGCTGGCTCAATTTCAAATTTGACTTTTCCTAACATTTCAGTAAGTGTTTTATCATTAACTCTTACAGGTGCTTTACTTTCATCTATTGCTCCATTATTATAAAGCTGTCTTACAGCCTTTCTACATATTGAAGCAATCTGCCTTTCAAGACTTCTTACACCAGCTTCTTTTGTGTAGCCATCTATTATCTTTTCAATAGCCTTGTCAGTAAACTTTAACTGCTTTTTTGTAAGTCCATTCTTTTCAAGCTGTTTTGGAATAAGATGCTCTTTTGCAATGTGCATTTTTTCATTCTTAGTATATGAACTTATCTCAATTATTTCCATTCTGTCAAGAAGTGGTCTACTAACATCTGACAAATCATTAGCTGTTGCAATAAAAAGCACATGTGAAAGGTCTGTTGGAAGTTCAATATAGTGGTCTATAAAATGTGAATTTTGCTCACTGTCTAATACTTCCAAAAGTGCAGAAGCAGTATCACCCTTATAATCACTACTTATCTTATCTATTTCATCAAGAAGAATTAATGGATTTTTAACTTGTGCAGACTTAAAGCCCGTTATAATTCTACCTGGCATTGCTCCAACATACGTTTTTCTATGACCTCTTATCTCAGCTTCATCTCTTACCCCACCAAGACAGATACGCACATATTTTTTATTAAGCGCTCTTGCAACTGAACGAGCTATACTCGTCTTACCTGTTCCGGGTGGGCCTACAAGACATATAATAGGTGCGTCTGATTTAGATGTAATATTTCTTACTGCAAGTGTTTCCAAAATTCTATCTTTAACTTTTTTCATTCCATAGTGGTCTTTGTTAAGAATTTTTTCTGCCTTATCTAAGTCATTGTTATCCTTTGACATATTATCCCACGGCATTTCAAGAAGTGTTTCTATATAACCTCTCTCTACATTTGCTTCGGAAGAGCCTTGTGCAAGTACTTTATAACGCTTTATTTCTTTTCTAATCTTATCTTTTATTTCATCAGAAGCATTAAGTTTTTCTACTTCTTCTAAAAATTCATCAGCTTCTGAGCCATCTTCTTCTCCATTAAGCTCCTGATTAAGAACCTTTAACTGTTCTCTTATAATATAATCTTTTTGATTTTTATCGACATTTGCCTTTACTTTAGCAGTCAACTCATTTTTTATACTATATGCGTTAATGTCTTCAATAAGCATTTTTCCAGCATAAGTATACATATCTTCTAATGATGTCATTTCTAAAAAGGCTTGTCTTTGTGTATAATCCATCGGATAGTCAATCGCAATTTTTTCAAGAAGCTTTTTGACACTATTAATATTAAGCCATTGCTCAATTACATCACGACTCATCTTTCCATTTACAGCCGAATATTGTCTTATAAGCTCATAAAGCCCTGTAAGCATTGCCTTATTAGTTATTTCATCTGCATCTTGTATTGCATTGTCTTCTATATCTATATCTGCCTGTAACATTTTATCATCATCTATAAAATGTGTCAGATATCCCTTAAACAAGCCCTCAACAAGAACTCTTATTACTCCATTAGGTAACTTTATAATCTGCTTAATCTTTGCTACTGTTCCAGTTGTATACACATCTTCTAACTTTGGGTCAGCCGTTTCTATATCCTTTTGCGTTGCAAGAAATACCCTCTGATTGCCCTCCATTGCCTTTTCAACTGCTCGTATAGATTTTTTTCTGCTTATATCAAAATGTATGACCATGTCGGGTAACACGGTCATACCTCTCAATGCTATAACAGGTAAACTAATATTTTTCATAAATAGTACTCCCTATTCTGCCTATAAATTAAATTTAAAGTGATACACTTTCTGTCCTATATTCAATAATAGGCTTTCCTGTACCCTCAACAGCTTCTTTTGTTATAATACACTTTGAAATATTGTCATCTGATGGAATTTCATACATAACTTCATTCATTACAGACTCAAGAATTGACCTTAAACCTCTTGCACCAGTCTTTCTTTCAAAGCTCTTTTTTGCAACAGCTTTAATAGCTTCTGGTGTAAATTCAAGCTCAACTTCATCAAGTGAGAAAAGTGCCTTATACTGCTTAATAATAGCATTTTTAGGCTCTTGTAATATTCTTACAAGGGCTTCCTCATCAAGCGAATCTAATGCAACCATGACTGGAACTCTACCTACAAATTCAGGTATAAGACCAAACTTTATAAGGTCTTGTGGAAGTACCTTGTGGAATGCTTCTCCTACCGTATCTTCTGACTTTTCTTTTAAAATGGAATTAAAGCCTATTGTACTCTTATCCATTCTTGACTCAACAATCTTTTCAAGTCCGTCAAATGCACCACCACATATGAATAAAATATTCGTTGTATCAATAGGAATAAGCTCCTGCTGTGGGTGCTTTCTTCCGCCCTGTGGTGGAACTGATGCTACTGTTCCTTCTAATATCTTAAGAAGTGCCTGCTGTACACCTTCGCCTGAAACGTCTCTTGTAATAGAAACATTTTCTGACTTCTTAGTTATTTTATCTATTTCATCAATATAGATTATTCCATATTGAGCTTTTTCAACATCATAATCTGCTGCTTGAATTACCTTAAGAAGAATATTTTCAACATCTTCACCAACATAACCTGCTTCTGTAAGTGTTGTTGCGTCTGCTATTGCAAATGGTACATTAAGAAGTCTTGCAAGGTTTTGTGCCAAAAATGTCTTACCAGAACCTGTTGGTCCCATCATAAGAATATTACTCTTTTGTAGTTCAACATCGAGCTTTCTTCCAGATATTATTCTCTTATAATGATTATATACAGCAACAGCTAATACTTTTTTAGCTTCATCTTGACCAATAACATAATCATCGAGAAATTCTTTAATTTCTTTAGGTTTTAACAAATTGATGTTCATATCTTCTATTGTATCATCATCAAATTCGCCATTCATCTCAAATTCTTCGTCTAAAATATCACTACATATCCCTACACACTGGTCACATATATATGTGCCATTAGGACCTGCAATAAGTTTTCTAACCTGGTCTTGAGTTTTATTGCAAAATGAACATCTTAACTTATTATCACTATTTCTGCCTGCCATCTAATCTTGCTACTACAATCACATACAATATATATGCTAGATGATAAACTATAATTTTATAATAATTATTATTGCTTCAAAATATCTAATTTATTGGGAAGTTTCTTTTATCAGATATATCACTACACAAGCTTAAAGCTTTTAATTAAACTGATATTTGCAATTTACTTTGTTACTTAGTTATAAATATAGTCTTTCATCTAAATAGCTTTTCCTTTCCTATATTTTATAAACTACCAAATATAGCTCACCGCAACTTAAGCCGCAGTGAGCTACTAAATCTGCCTTAATGTTGCTTTAATCTACATTTGTAAATTATTTACCACACTAAGACTTTATCTCTTTTCAACTACTTTGTCAATAAGACCATAAGCTAAAGCTTCTTGAGCTGTCATATAATTGTCACGCTCTGTATCACGAGCTATTTCTTCTACAGACTTTCCAGTGTTAGCAGCAAGTATTTCATTTAACTTATTTCTTGTCTTTAAAATATTTTCTGCCACAATACGGATTTCTGTTTCCTGACCTCTTGCTCCGCCTGATGGCTGATGTATCATAATCTCTGCGTTAGGAAGTGCCAATCTCTTACCCTTAGTACCACCAGAGAGTAAGAACGCACCCATACTAGCTGCAAGTCCCATACAGATAGTAGAAACATCACACTTGATATACTGCATTGTATCATAGATTGCAAAACCTGCTGATACTGAACCACCTGGGCTATTAATATAAAAATGTATATCTTTATTAGGGTCTTCTGCTTCAAGGAAAAGCATCTGAGCTACTATAAGATTAGCAGATACATCTGTAACCTCTTCACCTAAAAATACAATTCTGTCTTTTAAAAGTCTTGAGTAGATATCATAAGACCTTTCTCCTCGACTATTCTGTTCAATGACATAAGGTACAAAACTCATATAAAAACCTCCATTTCAAGCATTTATATTACCTTAAGCTGTTTAAGACTGGCAATCAGCCAGTCTTTAACAAGCATTAATCACTTACTTTATTAATTACTTTTCAACTGCTGTATCAACGATTAAATCTACAGCCTTTTGAACTGCAAGGTCTTCCTTAATCTGCTTTTCTTCGTTTTCGCCCATTAATTCCTTAACCTTGTCAAGTTCCATCTTATACATATCAGCCATCTTCTGAAGCTCTGCATTAACTTCATCTTCTGATACTTCAATATTTTCAGCCTTTACGATAGCTTCAAGAACAAGTCTGCTCTTAATTCTTGTAAGAGCTTCTGGCTTCATATCTTCAAGAACCTTCTGAGCTGTCATACCTGTGTACTGGAAGTACTGTTCAATTGATAATCCCTGCTGCTGTAATCTTCTTGCAAAATCTTCTGCCATTCTATTTACCTGTGTATCAACCATAGCTTCTGGAATATCCATCTTTGCTGCTTCGATGATTTTTTCCATAGCTTCGTCTTCCTTCTTAACCTTAGCTTCGTTAGCCTTACGGTCAGCTATTTGTTTTACTAAGCTTTCCTTGTAAGCGTCCATTGTATCAAAATCAGATACGTCCTGAGCGAAATCATCATCAAGTTCTGGAAGCTGCTTTTCTTTGATTTCATTAACCTTAACCTTGAATGTAGCTGGCTTACCCTTTAATTCTTCAGCATGGTATTCTTCTGGGAATGTTACATTGATTTCCTTTTCATCACCAATGTTCATACCGATAATCTGGTCTTCAAAGTTGTCAATGAATGAATGAGAACCGATTGTAAGTGGGTAGTTTTCTCCCTTACCACCTTCAAATGCTTCTCCATCAACAAATCCTTCAAAGTCGATAACTGTCATATCACCATCTTTAACAGCTCTTTCAGCTACACTGATTGTTCTTGAATTCTGTTCCTGTATCTTCTTAAGTTCGTTAGCTACGTCTTCATCTGTAACTTCTGTTTCAACCTTAGTTACTTCTACACCCTTGTACTGACCAAGTTCAACTTCTGGCTTAACAGCTACTGCTGCTGAGAATACGAATGGCTTACCCTGTTCTAATTCAACAACTTCAATCTTAGGCTGTGAAACGATTTCTAACTTGCTTTCTTCTGCTGCCTGTGCATAAGCTTCTGGAATAATAGCATTAGCTGCATCTTCATAAAAGATTTCTGCTCCGTAAAGCTTTTCAATCATCTTTCTAGGTGCTTTACCCTTTCTAAATCCAGGGATTGTAATCTTATTCTTATTCTTATTGTAAGCTTCATTAAGACCTTTTTCAAATTCTTCTGCTGTTGTCTCAATGACAAGCTTCATCATATTTTTTTCTTCCATTACTTCTACTGTAAAACTCATTATTAAATCCTGCTATTACAAATATATACTTATGTATATTACATATGGTCTTTTCTAATATAAACATTATCAATACCACATTAATTATATAATAGCTTTTCCTTTCTTTATATTTTATATTTCCTTTTTCCATCAGTACAATATTCAAATTTCTCATTATAATATATGAGTTTTCAATAATTGATTTATTAAATACTCTAATTATAAAGCTTTAAATCAATTACTTGATGGATATTGTACATAGTACAACGTACATACTTATGAATTATATCACAATTATTTTTATATTACCAGCAAAATTTTTATGTATTGTAAAAATATATTAATTAAATTTTTATAAACTTATTTATATAAACAACTATCTGCAAAAAGAAACTGTCACAACAATACTTTATGGGGTGTCGCAATTAAGAATTTTTTAATTCCTATGTTGTGACATTCTCATAAATTATTATTGCAACAGCCCTTTTGTCAAGCTTAGATTTCTACAAGTTTAAAATAAGTTGTATTTATTAGTTACCCTGCTTCATCTGCTCTTCTTGTCTTTTAATCATCTTCTTAACCATATAACCGCCTACAGAACCAGCTTCGGCTGAGGTAAGGTCACCGTTATAACCTTCTTTTAAGTTTACACCGATTTCTGAAGCAACTTCCATCTTAAATCTGTCTAAAGCTTCCTTAGCTTCCTTCTTCGTTCTAGAACCTGAATTTGAACTTGGCATATTACTCCACCTCCATACTATGATTAATTTCCGATTAATTCGGAATATTTGATAAGCTTCGTTGCTTATCTGATATTAGTATGTTACGAAATTAAAGTATTATTATGCCAATTTTTGGGTTTAAATAAATTATTTTAATCGGTCTAAAAACATCTGATAATGCTTTTGACTTATATATCTTCCAGCCTTTTGTAGTCCATGAATACAATCTAATACGTCATCAGCACTAAGTTCATTTTCTTGAAAAGCCGCCATAATTATACCTATAGTTCCCATTATATTAAATCCCATTTGATTAGAAATAGCTCTACCTTTTGCTTCGTCCAATAACAACGCATTTCTTATAAGTTCATTTTCTTTATTAGATACATTTATATATTTTGACATACCTACAGGAACATTAATAGTAATCTTTTCCATATTTACCATAAAATATCTCACCTCCAAATACATTTTACTAAAATTATATATTAATTATAATATTTTAAAATTATATTATCAAGTTTTACTATTATTCTCCACCCATTCTTCTACATAATTAATAAAGCACTCTGCGCTATATGATGGTCTTGTGTCTTTTCTCCATGCCAGAAAAATATTTCTTACAAAACCTTCATCAGCAAATGGAACTATTGCTGTGTGTTTGTTGGCGTATTCTTGAGCCAAATAATCAGCAAGGATACCTACACACCAATTCTTTTTTGCCGATTCCACTATTAATGCTTCATCACTTATTTCTAACTGTATTTCAAGCTTTAATCCACCTTTTGCAAAACGACTTACATTTACAGGAAAAAATGAATAGTCATGTCCCTTTAAGGCAACTGGTACATTATTCAAATCTTTATATTCTATTGCTTTTTTAGTTGCTAATGGGTGATTTTCATTCATAACAACACAAAACTTGTGTGAAAAACAAAATAAAACCTGCATTAAATTAGCATCAATTGGTTCAGATAAAAATGCAAGGTCTATTTGTCCTTTTTTCATCATTTCATATATAGGATAATCTGGATATTCAACAAAGTTAAGGTGAATATTAGGATATTTTTCATAAAAACCTTTTAAAAAATCAATTGAAAGATATCTTAAAACGCCATATGATGAAGCTATTCTAAGCACTACAATATTATTTTCAAAATCTGACTGTTCTTTAAAATCTTCTCTTATCTTTTCATACTGATATAGTATTGCCTCTGCTCGCTCTTTTAATCGGTCTGCAAATCTTGTAGGATACATTCCGTCTTTCGTTCGTACAAATAACGTTTCTCCTAACTCCTGCTCTAATCTGTTAATAGTTTTACTTACCGCCTGTGCCGACAAATACAATTCTTCTGCCGCCCTATGAATATTTCCTAATTTATACACTTTTAAAAAACACAATAAATTTCTTTCGTTCATAAATATTCCTATCTTATAAATTTTCTAATAATGGTTCTAAACTTTACTTGGGGGTAAAGTTTAGAGCCTATTTATTTTTTCAAAAAAGAATAGGCATAAACACTCCCATACGATATAATTAAATCACCACAAAATAACACATCAAGGAGAATATTTATGCCTAATACTAATTTTACATCAAATCTACTAGAAATTAAAGACCTAATTGTTGATAATATCAAATTTTCGTCAACTGATATACATTTACACTTTCATCTTCAACGCAGGAATGTTTCTTGCCCTTTTTGTAACTCTGTCACTAATAAAGTTCACGATTATCGTCATTCTATTATTAAAGATGCCCCTATCCAAGGAAAATTTCTGTTTTTCGCAGAATGAATGATGTATCCTTCCCTAAACCTAATCATCTTCCTCCTGTTTTATCCATTGATGAATTTAAAGGAAATCAACATTAACAATGCTTGGAAACTGGAGTAAATATATCTTAAATGCCTTTGACTGTTCTTATTCAAATGGTTTTACAGAAGGCAGTAATAATAAGATTAAAGTTATTAAAAGAAATGGTTACGGCTTTCGCAATTTTGAGAATTTTAGAAATAGAATACTTTTATCAATGACTTAATTGCAACAAAAAACTGTCGCATTAAGTAAACCTCACAATATATATCAATACTATATATTGATTAATTTCTTAATACGACAATTTTATGTATTATATAAATATGCTTTTTAAGTTAATTATTTATTAGTTGTTGATGAACTTGCTTGATTCGTCATTCCAGCTATAAAGCTTTCTGATTTCTTCACCGACTGCTTCTGATGGGTGTTCTGAAGCTAACTTTCTCATAGCCTTGAAGTGAACCTGTCCGCCTGCTTCTGACATATCAAGTAAGAATTCCTTAGCAAATGTACCGTCCTGAATATCTGAAAGGATTTTCTTCATAGCTTTCTTTGTTTCTGCTGTAACAATCTTAGGTCCTGTTACATAATCACCATATTCTGCTGTGTTTGAAATAGAATATCTCATTCCTGCGAAACCTGACTGATAAATTAAGTCTACGATAAGCTTCATTTCATGGATACATTCAAAGTAAGCATTTCTTGGGTCGTAACCAGCTTCGCAAAGTGTTTCAAAACCAGCCTGCATAAGAGCGCATACACCACCACAAAGTACTGCCTGCTCACCAAAGAGGTCTGTTTCTGTTTCTGTTCTGAATGTTGTTTCAAGAATACCAGCTCTTGCTCCACCGATACCAGCACCATAAGCAAGTGCCATATCAAGTGCCTTACCTGTTTCATCTTGTTCTACAGCTACAAGACAAGGTGTTCCTTTTCCTGCCTGATATTCACTTCTTACTGTATGACCTGGAGCTTTAGGTGCTATCATTGTTACATCTACGCCCTTTGGTGCTTTGATAAGACCAAAGTGAATGTTGAAACCATGAGCAAACATTAACATATTACCTGGTTCAAGGTTTGGTTCAATTGATTCTTTATATAACTTAGCCTGTAATTCATCGTTGATAAGTATCATGATGATATCTGCCTGCTTTGCTGCTTCTGCTGCTGTATATACTTTAAAGCCCTGTTCTTCTGCTCTCTTCCATGACTTAGAACCTTCATAAAGACCAACGATTACGTTGCATCCTGATTCTTTAAGATTAAGAGCATGTGCATGTCCCTGGCTACCATAACCAATGATTGCGATTGTCTTTCCTTCTAATAATGATACGTTACAATCCTGTTGATAAAAAATTCTTGCTGCTGCCATTTTCGTATTCCTCCTAAAAAGCATTTCTTTCATTGAGCTTATTATATAACACTATCTTTATACTGGCTATCAACCTTTTGAATTTCTTTATCCACTTTTAGTTGATTGATGTATGTTATAATTAAAAAAGAAAAACCATTTTAAAAACTCACTAAAAATGTTAAATTGGTATTAGTTAATTATTAAACTAAATAAATATATATTTACTACAGATTGGAGATTATTTATGGAAAGAGTTATACACCAGTTTGAGCCTATATTTGATGAAAATTCTAAAATTTTAATGCTTGGCACTATGCCGTCACCTAAATCTAGGGAGGTTGGTTTTTACTATGGTCATCCACGCAATCGCTTTTGGAAAGTTGTAGCTGATGTTAGAAAAGAAGTCATTCCTACTACTATACAAGAAAAAATTGATTTTCTTATAAAAAATAAAATTGCACTGTGGGACGTTTTGAAAAGTTGTGATATTAATGGTGCTGACGATAGCAGTATTAAAAATCCTGTTGCTAATGATATTAATTATATTTTAGACAATTCTAATGTAACAGCTATATTTGCAACTGGAAAAAAAGCTGAAAGTTTATATAATAAATACTGCCTTAAAAATACAGGAATAGAAATTATCGAACTTCCATCAACCAGCCCTGCCAATTGCCGTACATCGTATGAACAACTATATGAAGCATACACTATTATAAACAAGTATATTTAATGCACTTGCTAAAATATTCAGTTTTTAATCCAAAAATATTAATGTATTAGCAAGCCACACAATAAATAATTTTTATATACTAGATTTCTTTATACCAACATATATGCAGTTATCAATACAAATATAATTAATCAACATTATACCAAAGAACAAGAAAATTTTTTCTTAATTTAAAAAATAAATTCAAACCAACTAAAAAACATATCTTAAATTTTCGTATTTTGCATTAAAAAAACCTTACGTAAGATAGCATTAGTATATAAACTAAATGCACCATTAAAAGAACTGTCAGCACAATTTGTATGACAACAGCAAACATCTTTGTTCGATGATGGCATACAAATTGCGCTGGCTGTACTTTTACTGGTGTGTGTGTTTATATACTAATGATATCTTTAATACCCAAAAGTGTAAAATACAAAAATTTAAGAACAATATACACTCTTGGAGGCACTATGACTTTACAACAATTAAATTACTTTATTACTGTCGCTGAATGTGGCAATATTACACAGGCAGCAGAAAAATTATTTATATCACAACCTAGCCTTAGTAATGCTATTCACACTCTTGAAAATGAAATGAATATAACAGCTTTTGTTAGATACAAAAAAGGTGTCGTGCTTACAAAAGACGGTGAAGAACTCCTATCCTATGCTAGAATGTTATTAGAACAAGCTGACATAATGAAACAACATTTTGGCAATGCCAACAATAAAGCTCCTAAGTTCTGTGTATCGTGTCAGCACTACTCCTTTGCTGTCAATGCTTTTGTCGATGTAGTAAAACAATATGATGCTAATCAATATGATTTTATCTTAAGAGAAACTCAGACAGGTGAAATCATTGACGATGTTGCTCATGGAAAAAGTGAACTAGGTATTTTATACTTGTCAGACCATAACGAAGAAGTGCTATCAAAACTTATAAAAAAGAACAATCTTATATTTGAAGAATTATTTATTGCAAAACCTCACGTCTTTATTTGCAAACAACACCCACTTGCTGATAAAGACATTGTGACTATTAACGATTTACAACAATATCCTTATCTTACATTTGAACAAGGTGAACGCAATTCTTTTTATTTTTCTGAAGAATTTTTAAGTGTTCTCGACTTTCCCAAAAACATACAAGTTCGTGATAGAGCAACTCTCTTTAATCTTGTAATAGGACTTAACGGCTTTACTGTAAGTTCAGGAATTATTGACCAAAAGTTAAACGGTGAAAATATTATTGCAAAACCACTACAAACTGACTGTTATATGAAGATTGGATTAATCAAACATAAAAATGTTATGCTTACTAGATATGCCACCTCCTACATTCAAGCTGTAAAACAAGTACTCTATCCATAGTTTAAGACTATGGATAACCTAAACTTTTTTGTATTTTTCGTATTACAAATATTGTGATAGAGTATCACCATACCAAACAGGTTAATATAACAAAGCGGAGGATATAAAAATGATTAAGACACCATTTAGATATGATTTTGTAGGAAGTTTTTTAAGACCACAAGAATTAAAAGATGCTAAAGAAGCTTATAATTTAGGAAATTTAAGTAAAGAAGAATTAGATAAAATAACAGATAAAGCTATATGTGATGTTGTTGCAAAACAAAAGGAATTAGGTTTTCACATTATAACAGACGGAGAATTTAGGCGTACTTATTGGCACCTTGATTTCATGTGGGGATTTGACGGTGTAGCACATGAACAAAACGGCGGTGGAGTTGCATTTAACGCAGAGCTTGCACTTCTTGAAGATACATTCCTTACTGGAAAAGTAAAGGCAAAGCCACACCCATTTGTTGAATATTTCAAGTTTTTAAAACAATTTGAAGATGAAAATACTGTTGCAAAATACACAATTCCTGCTCCTGCTCAGATGTTCCAACAAATGATTGTTCCACAAAATCTTGAAACTACAAGAAAATATTACGCAACTAATGAAGAATTAATTCACGATATTGGTGTTGCTTATCAAGATGTAATAAAGCAGTTCTATAACGCAGGTTGTCGCAATCTACAGCTTGACGACTGTACTTGGGGTGCTGTTGTTGGTGACTCAGCAAAACAAAGATATCAGGCACTCGGTTTAGATTTAGAAGCTGTTAAGGCTCAACTTTTAGAAGTTAATAACCTTGCTCTTGAAAATAGACCAAATGACATGGTAATTACTTCTCATATTTGTCGTGGTAACTATCACTCTACATTCTTTACAAGTGGCCCTTATGACAGCGTTGCCGACTATGTATTCGCTAAGGAAAATGTTGACGCACTTTTCCTTGAATATGATGATGAAAGGTCAGGCGGCTTTGCTCCACTTGCTAAAGTTTCTGACGACAAAAAAGTAGTTCTCGGTCTTATAACAACAAAAAGTCCAGAACTTGAAGACAAAGAAACAGTAATAAAAAGAATACACGAAGCCGCAAAATACATTCCACTCGACCGCCTTTACTTAAGCCCACAATGCGGTTTCGCTTCCTGCGAAATAGGAAACAAACTCACACAAGACCAACAATGGGCAAAATTAAAACTAGTAAAAGAAATTGCAAACGAAGTCTGGTGCTAATTTTAATATTTTGCTTTTAGCCTAAAAACTACAGTAAGATAGCAGTAGGATATAAAACAATGAAATGCACCATTTAAAAAATAAACATCTATATTTGTACGACAACAGCGAACACCTTTGTTCGATGATTACATACAAATATAGATGTTTGTTTTTTCATTGGTGTGTTTTTGTTTATATCCTACTGCTATCTTTCACAACATAACTCTTTTAAAATATTAAAATTCCAACACTTCCTCCGCTATTCCCATCGTTGACTGTCTATGTGACACGAGAATTATTGTCTTTCCTTCGCTTTCATTTTTAATACTATTAAGTATTACACTTTCATTAAGACTATCAATATTACTTGTAGGCTCATCAAGAAGAATAATATTTCCATTGTGCAAAAATGCCCTTGCAAGACCTATTCTTTGTCTTTCACCACCCGAAATAGAGTCGCCAAGCTCAGCAAGCATTGTGTCATATCCATTAGGTAATGACTCTATAAAATTATGTATAGAAGCTTTTTTACAAGCCTGTTGTACTTCTTCTCTTGTAGCATTTTCCTTAGCAACCTTTATGTTATTTTCTATTGTATCCTGAAAAAGAAATGTTTCTTGAGTTACATAAGCTATATTACTTCTTAATGAAGAAGTCTTAATATCATTGACATTTTTATTGCCATACTCAATACTACCCTTATCAATTGTAAAAAATCTCATAAGAAGTTTAAGAAGTGTTGATTTACCACAACCACTCTTACCTAAAATTCCATGAATTGCATTTTCCTTAAAAGTATGACTAAAATCACTTAAAATAACCTTATCAGAATTAGGATATGCAAATGTTATATTTTCACACTTAATATCTGACTTAACAAAATCTTGTCCATTTACAATTTCATCAGTTATAGGTTCTTCTTCTAAAAGATTAAGAACTCGATTACCACTTGCAAGTGTGTGGTGAAGATTGTTAGAAAGTGCTGACAACGCAGCGGTTGGACCAAAAGAACTCATCATTGCTATAACACTAATTACCACATCAGTTGTCGTAATTGCACCCTTGCTTTCAAGCATATAAGCTAAGCCAAGCATTACAAGTCCTGCTGATAATATTACAATGTCTGTTATTATTTTTTGCTTTGATTCACTTTTCTTTAAAGACTCATTAAGCTTTTCAAGACTTTCTGTTTTCTTTTTCATATCATTTAAACGGTTGTCATTTTGTTGGTATTGAAGTATTTCTTCAAGTCCATAAAGATTGTCAAGAACTGTAGTATTAAGTTCACCAAATTCTTTTCTATATTCTTGACCTGTAGCTTGACCCAGCTTACTATTAATAATCGGTATTACTACACCAACGATTACATAAAATACGGCTGCAATAATTCCAAGTACTGCACTTTTCATACCAATAAATATACTCATTAAAAGTGATACTATAAAAGCAATCATTATTGGTGAAATAGTATGTGCGTAAAACACTTCTAAAAGCTCAATATCACTTGTTATAATTGATACAAGATTACCCTTTTTTTCACCTTCAAGTTTTGCCGGTGCAAGCTTTCTAAGTGCTTTAAATACCATGTGACGTATTCTTGCAAGAAGTTTAAATGCAATGTAGTGATTGCACGCCTGCTCCGCATATCTTAAAGGGCCTCGCATAACGCCTAATACAACGGCAAGTACAAGAATCGTTCCTACTGCCATATTATCATAAAGCCCTGCTACGCCCATAAGTCCATAACCGCCAAGAATTGTAATGGATATTGCCATAAAATTACCAATACAACCCATGATAATTGCAAGAAGCATTATTCCAAGCATTGGTTTTATCATACCTATAAGTCCTAACATGACTTGAAAACCATTTCTTTTCTTATCCATTAACTTACACCCCGCTTTCATTTAATTGATAATTCATAACAGCTTCTAACTTACTTTGTGTACTGTAAAGCTTTGCATAATGTCCGTTTTTTTCAATAAGGGATTTGTGATTGCCCTGCTCTAATACTTTTCCATCTTTTAACACAATGATATTGTCAGCATTTTTAACGTTGGCAAGTCTGTGATATATTACAATTACTGTCTTTGTCTTTGAAAGTTTATCTACAACTTCCATTATCTTATTTTCACTTTCTACGTCAACATTTGAAGTTGCTTCATCAAATACATATATATCTGTGTCGTGAAGAATAGCTCTTGCCATCGCAATTCGTTGCTTCTGACCGCCAGAAAGGTTTGCTCCCTTTTCTTCAATCTGCATATTAAGACCGCCCTTTTCACAAACTGTATAATACATATCTACAAGCTTTAAAGCATTATACATTGCATTTTCATCTGCATTTGGATTGCCCATTTTAAGATTGTCATAAAGTGTTCCATAGAATATATACGCATCGTGTGGTATTCTTGTCACATTTTTTCTAAGCACATCACTTGAAATAGCTTTTAATTCATTTCCACCTATACTTATTTTTCCTTTGTAGTCACCTCTATCTTTCATAAGAAGTGAAATAAATGTACTCTTTCCACACCCTGACTCACCTACAATTGCTGTAAGCTGCTTTTCTGGTATTACAAATGATATATCATTTAAAACAGCTTCTTTTTTATCTGGATATGTGTAGCTTATATTTTCACACACAATATCTCCCATACTCCACTTTGTAGCCGTGTTTTCTGTTGGTTCTTCAAAATCAAGAAGCTTAAAAATCTTATTTGCCGCTGCATTACCATTCATAGCTATATGGAAAAATGAACCTAAAAGTCTTAATGGTAAGAAAAATTCAGCAGATATCATAATGATAAAAAAGCTTTGTGCAAGGTCTAATCTTCCAGCCTGCCACTCTATAACTGTAAGGATTATTCCAAGTGCTGCTCCGCCATAAGCTACCAAATCCATAATACTTACAGAATTAAGCTGCATTATGAGAACTCGCATTGTAATTTTTCTAAACTTCTCGGCTTCCATATCCATTTTCTTTGCATATCTTTCATCAGCCTGATATATTTTTAACGTAGTAAGAGCTTGTACACTCTCAAGAAAAGTATCTCCAAGTTCTGTGTATGTACCCCAGTATTTATTTAACATTTTCTTAGCGAACTTTTGAACTGCTACAATTGACATTGGAATTAATGGAACACATATAAGCAACACTACTGCTACTTTAAGGCTCATTCTTCCTACAACGAAAAACAGTGTAAGTGGTGCAAGTAAACTGTAAAAAAACTGTGGAACGTATTTTGCAAAATATATCTCTAACTGCTCAACGCCTTCTGTACTAATCTGTACAACTTCTGCTGTCTGTATCTTTTCTTTATAACTGCTTCCAAGCTTCATAAGCTTTTCAAATATCATCTCTCTTAAACGCTTCTTAACATCGGTAGAAGCCTTAAACGACATACTGCTGTTTAGATTTGTCATAACTGCTCTTACAATAAATACCATAATGGCTATTACTGCAAGCATATAAATATCGTTTTGACTGACATTTTCTTTAAATATTTTCATAATAAAGTCAGCCATTGAATAAATAAGCACAATATTTGCAAGAAGTGATATCCACTGTGTCAACACCATGCCTATAACGAGCTTTTTATTCTCTTTAAACTCACTTAGTAATCTTTTATGAAACATAATGTTCTCCATTCTTAATATCTGATGTAAAATTTTATTTTAATATTATTTATTGTTTTTTATCTTTTTTCTTTTGACGTACACTTTTCATTGTTACCATTCCATGCCTAATTGTAAGTATTGGGTGAACTGGTAACATTCTAGAACCTGCATACTTCATAACCTGTCTTATTTTTTCCTGCTTTTCTTTCGTATAACAATGTACTTTACACGCACTACAAAATGTCTTTGTTTCCATAAATGGACACTTATCTGTTCTAAAAAGTGCATAATCTAATAATTCTTGACATTCTGGACACAGCTTACCATCTTTTAATTTACCATGATTACCCTTACAATATATCTTACACATAGTAGTTAATACTTGTTTTTCGTGCTGTCTTTTTTCTTCTACATTCATAACCTTTTCCTTTCCTAATTACGTTAAATCAAACACCATCAGTTATGACCGCACATGGAGGTACGGTAAAGCAATCAGCGACACGATGTCGCATTGATTTACGCGAACAACGAGCCAAAGTCTGTGCTTGCACAAGACCTTGACGACTGTCGCGATAACTTGAGAAACTCGCAAAGCATGTTTCTCATAGTTATGGTCACATTCGACTTCATCGTCTAAATCAGCACATCTTAGAACTACTTAGCTTTCAGCCATCAACTATAAAATTCTTTACCTATTTTCATTGTATAATACAGCTTATAGTTAATCTTCCTGTACTTTTAATGTCTTAACTTTAAACCCAAAGTAATATAAATGTCCTATTGCAATACAAGCTATTAACGCCTTTGCGTACCACACAGGACTAAATATAAATCCAGCTATAAAAATAATTCCAAGCACACTAAGCATTTTTATTTTTTGCTTAAGTGTCATTTCTTTATTATGTACAGCTGCAACTATATACTTCTTGTAAAGCCCCGTATTAATAAACCATTTGTGAAATTTTTCTGAGCCTTTTGCAAATAAAAATGCTGATAAAAGGAAAAAAGGAGTGGTTGGAAGAATTGGTAGCACTATGCCAATAATTCCAACCACCATTGAAATAATTCCTAATACAACGCATATTAAATTGATAATTTTTCTCATTGAGTTACCCATGCCTTTCTAAAGTTAGTTTTTACTAACAGCAATGATTAGTTTAATCTAACTCGAAAGGAATTGTCAAGCTAATAAATTGAATTTACATAATTTTCATATTCTAATCTGAATAAAAAATCATTTTTTGAATTGTGAATTTATTATTATATCTATAAATAAGCAAATACAAAAATGCACAAGATTGGACTTTTTTGTTTGCACTTAAAATACATTTTTTTTAAAAAAGTATCATATTTCTTAGTGATACAGCTAATATTTTAAAATATTTTAAATTTGCTCATTTATAGATTTACATACTACTAAATATCTTAGGAAATGTTATTGATATAAAAAATTTTATTAGAATAATATATTTTAGAACGGTGATACAACAACTGGTTGTAACTGCTTTCCTTCTAATGCCAAAATAACTGTATCAACGGTTCTATCTAAATGTGCAATCATTGAATTAGGCTTTTTATTGTAATTATCCTGTCCGAACGGAACAAAATATATATTTTTAACATTCATTAGTTGACCTATATTTTTAAGATTCATACCTAATGCGTCATTAGTTGATATCGCAATAACTAATGGTCTATTGTTTCTAAGGTGAGCTTTTGCTGCCATAAGTGCTGTTGAGTCGGTTATACCATTAGCTAACTTTGCCATTGTATTTCCTGTACATGGAGCAATAACTACTACGTCAAATAAGGCTTTCGGGCCGATTGGCTCTGCTTCTGGTATTGAATATATCCCCTTTTGCCCTGTCAATTCTTCTATTTCCTTGATAAAGTCCTTTGCATTGTTAAATCTATTGTCAATCGACTGTACATTTTCTGAAAAGACAGGGACAACATTCATGCCCCTGTCTTTTAATGACTGTATCACAGCTATTATCTTTTTAAACGTACAAAATGAACCTGTTATTACTAATCCAATCGTAATATTATTATATAATTTCAGCTCCATTTTACACTTCCAACCTCCATCTAAAACTATAATAAATTTTCACAAATAACTTGATATAGTATGTCTGCTGATGTTTCAGGTGAATACTTTCCCGGAAGTCCAAGCGCATTTACGGCATTAATACCATTTTTCTTGCAATAATCATAATCTACACCACCAGGTCTTGAAGCTATGTCTATTATTGTTACATTTTTATCAAAAGCTTTAAGCATACTCTCATCAACTACCATAGCTGGAACAGTATTAAATACATACTTAAACTTAATAAGTTCCTTGTAATTATCACTGTTAAAATCTATTGCTTTATAGCCATAAGCTTCTGCCTGCGCTCTTTTACTTGCCTTTCTTTCTATAAATGTAACATAACTTCCCAAACCTTTTAGCTTACAAGCAAGTACTTCACCACACTTTCCATATCCCACTATAAGGCTATGATTTAAACTTAAATTAACACTACTTCTCACAATAGCTTCAGCAATTGCTCCCTCCGCCGTTGCAACAGCATTTTTGTACGCTACTGCTTCATTTGCCATATATTCTACTATATTAAGTGTTTTAAATAAGTCAATTTCCTTTTCAGTATATACTTTATCTGCAATATTTTTATTAATAAATTTGCTTATATTACAGCCAAATATATATTCATTGCCTTTAAAAAGCTTTTTAACCTTGTCAAAATATATTGTACTTGACGGTACTGGCAACAAGATAACATCACATTCTTCATTATAATTTTCAAGCTCTTTATCGCTTAAATATAACGCCTTAAAACCATTATTTTTTAAAATATTATATAGAAAATGTTGTCTATTATCACTACCTGCCAATATAAATTTAAGACTTTTGTTCACCTTAAAACTCCTCTTTTCAAGCTATATTTTATTATATAAAAATTATCTGTTTTAGTGATAGATTTTTAGACTTTTAATATATCAAGTGTATGCGCACCTGCTCCTACAAGCTCTGGTCTTTCACAAGTTGCAAGGTGATAATCTATAAATGTCTTAAAAGTTTCATCGTCCATTGCATTTAACACTTGACGCATATAATCGGCTGGCCCATCTGCTGATATAATCTGCAAACGTTCAACGCCTGCGGCCGCATTTAATTTATTGATGTCATCTAATCTTACATAGTCATACAAGTCTTCCATACTCTGTATACAATGAAAATCTTCGCTAAGTTTGCCATTTTCAAGACATTCCTTAATATGATTTTGCTTAAAAGCATATGTAAGGACACAGTACTCATTCATACAATATGCAACAAGCACCACGCCACCGGTTTTAGTTATTCTTATGGCTTCTTTAAGAGCCTTTAACTTATCTTCAAATCCAAATAAATGATACATAGGTCCAAAAAGAAGTGTAAGGTCATATTCATTGTCCTTAAACCTTTTAAGATTGACAGCCGTTCCCTGATACGCCTTAACTGTACTTTTCTTCGCCTTTAAAAGCCCTAGATTGTGCTTTACATATTCAACGGCTGTGACATCGTAGCCTTCACCTGCAAGCGCAACACTATATCTACCTGTACCTGCGCCAATATCCATAATCTTAATATCAGCTTCTTGTCTTTTAGTATCCCTTTTAATAATATCAAGATACTTGTGAATATATTTCATTGAAGTTATAAACTCAACTTGACCATGTCTTCTTGTAAGCCTTTTTTCTTCATTAAATTTATTATAGTGCTTTTCTATTTCGTCCATTAGAAATTAAATCCCTTCCAACTTTAATTTAATATCAATCCAACCGAATATTCACAATTCGATTTGCTGTTTGCTTAATACAAATATGGGGTTATTGCAAAAATCACCAAAGTCGTATGCAGGTACAGACTTTGGTTCTTTGCTCTTAACTAAATAAAAGCTTTAAAATTATGCTGGCTGTTGTGGAAGATAATTTCCATATATTTCAAAATCGTCAAATATTACATGCCATTTGTAATCTGCTGCCGCTGTAACTGCAACATAGTGATGTCCGTCTTTTTCAGCATAACTTACAAGACAACTCTTTGCTTCATCTGTATATCCTGTCTTTCCTGCTGTAATAGTAACACCTTCAACTTCTGTTCCATACATTCTGCTAAACATAGTACTTGTAAGTGCAATTCCCTCTGGGTGCTGTGGTGTAGGTGCAGTTGTATACTGATAAGTTGAAAGTATCTTTGCACAAGTCTCATTTGACATTGCATATTTCATAATCATAGCCATTTCAAGTGGAGTTGTATATTGGTTCTCATCAAAAAGCCCTGACGCATTGACAAAATGTGTATCCTTTAATCCGAGTTCTTCACACTTCTTATTCATAAGCTGCGCAAATCCTTCTTCTGTTCCACCAACCATTTCTGCTAATGCAACAGCAGAATCTGCTCCCGATGGAAGAATAAGTCCGTATAATAAATCGTTAAATGAAACTGTTTCATCAGGGTCAAAACCAGCTCTTGAAGCTTCTTGAGCAACAAGTGATGAAATCATTGGCGCAGACATTGTATAAGTGCTGTTAGTATCACCAATATTTTCAACTGCTACAATAAGAGTCATAACCTTTGTCATTGAAGCAGGATAAATCATCTGGTCACTATTACGGCCTGCTATTAAGGAATTATTTTCAACATCAAGTAATGCTATATATGGGCTTTTTATATTTTCACTATCTATTTCTGAATAGACTGGGCTTATAGCCGGATATAAATTCTTACTTATGTTGCTTGCACTATTGATATCAGCTGCAACTTCAAGAGTTTCTTTTGGACTGTAGCTGCTTTCAGTTTGAGCAGTATCCTTGCTCATATAAATTGATGCTACGCCTGCTGTTGAAAGAACTATTATTGCCGCTGCACTAGCTGCAATCCTTTTTATCTTTCTTATTCGCTGTTGCTTTTTTCTTCTTTCTTCTAAAAGCTTCTTTCTTCTTTTTGCACGTTTTATTTCTATTTCATAATCAATTCTATATTCATCACTATAATTGTTTATATTTTTATTCATTACAATCCCCTGATTTTTAAAATATATTTATAATACATACTGTGTGTTTACTGCAAGTTCATCAGCTTTTTCATTACCTACAAGCACTCTAACAAGCTCTAAACCTAAGTCAATACTTGTTCCCATACCTCTTGAAGTAATAATATTGCCATCAACAACTACTCTTTCTGTTACATCAGCAAGAGTTGCTCCTTTTAACTCACTTTCAAAACCCGGAAAACAAGTAGCTCTCTTTCCATTTAGAATACCTGCTCTGCCAAGTATGCTAGGCGCTGCACATATAGCCGCAACATATTTATTATTATCAGCAAATTCTTTTATATTTTCGATAAGTTCTTTATTTTCTTCATAGTGAACATGACCTGGTCCACCCGGAAGAAATACTGCATCTGCTTCTTTCATATTGTATTCGTCAAATGTATACTCTGCCAAAACAGTAATGCCCTGTGCGCTCTTTATTTGTCTTTTATCTGTTACAGATACTAAATCTACTGTAACTCCTGCTCTCCTTAATACATCAACTACTGCTAAAGCTTCTACTGTTTCAAAGCCTTCTGTTAAAAATGTTGTAACCTTCATATATTTTTTCCTGTCCTTTTAATAATTATTCTATGCAAGCTTCATAGCTTCAATTACTTCTTCTATTCCCTGTTCTTTAAATGCACTTGCTTCAACTATTGTACAATGTGAATTAACTTCACGAACTGATTTTTTAAATGCTTCTATATCAAAGTTAGTATACTGTGCAAGGTCGATTTTGTTAATAACAAGTATATCTGTTGTTTCAAACATTAATGGATACTTTGATGGCTTGTCATTGCCCTCTGTAACACTTGACACTGTTACTCTTATATCTTCGCCAATCTTAAATTCTGCGGTACACACTAAGTTGCCTATATTGTCTATAATAATTGTATCTATTCCATCAAGATTAAGTTCATTTATTGCCTGTTCTATCATCTGTGCTTCAAGATGACACGCCCCCTTAGTATTAAGCTGTATTGTTCTTATTCCTAACTGTGTCATTCTTTGTGCGTCTTGGTCTGTATATAAATCTCCTTCAATAACTGCGAGTTTTGATTTATCCATTTTTGCAGCTATTTTTTCTAACAAGGTTGTCTTTCCTGAACCAGGTGTTCCTAGAAAGTTAAATACTTTTATGCCTTTGCTATGAAAATAGTCATTTACTCTTTTGGCTATTTCATCATTTTTTTCATAAACTCCTGTGTTTACATCTATTATTTTCATTAAAATAGTCCTTTCATGTGTTTATCATGATTATTATGTTTGCATAGCTATTTTTATTATATACGAAATTTGTCAAAATGTTAAGCCTATTTTTTCCAATATTATTGTACGATAGCAGAATTATATAAAACAAACACACACCATTAAAAGTACAATTGACTAAATTTATATGCCATTATTATTGGCGGAATGGCGTTTTTTATGTTTAAAGTTATAAGTGATACAGCATGTGACCTTTCAAAGAGTTTCACAGAAACACAAAATATTGAACTTGTTCCCCTTTATGTAACATTTGACGGGGATAAATATTATAAAGATCAGCTACTAACGCCAAAAATCAAATTCTTGAAGATTATCCTGACTCAAAGATAACTATTTTTAACTCTATGCAAAATTCTTCTTCTATGGCTTTATTTGTGCATGAAGCTGTTAGAATGAGTCGTGACAATGTTGATTATGAAGATTCTGTAAAAGTGCTTACTAAAATGACAGATTTGGGACGTATATACTTTACTGTCGGCTCTCTTGACTATCTTCAAAAAGGTGGTCGTATAGGAAAATTTGCCCGCCTTATCAGCGGAAAGTTAAGTATTCTTCCTGTTATTGTTCTTAAAAATGGAGAGTTAAATATAGGTGGAATTAGCCGTACTAGAAAAAAAGCAAAGGCTAGTATGATTGAATGTTGTAAAAAACATTTTTATGATAATAACCTTTCTTATAATGATTATCTGTTTAATGTTGACTCAGGTTGCAACTTTGAAGAACGTGACGAATATCGACAGGTAGTTGAAGATACATTTAATATAAAATGCGTAGAAAGCACCGAAACCTTCCCAACAAGAATAGGAGTAGCCACCGCCTGTCACACAGGCCCTTACGCCCTCGGCATAGGCATAATGCCAAAATACGAAACACTTCTATAATATTCCCACTTCTCTCTTACATAAATATCTTTTTTACACTTAAAAAAAGTAGGTGCAATATTTTGAACGTAAAAAAGGCTGAAAAATGGTATGTATTTTATGTATATATAATAAGTGTTTAGAACATCTTAGATAAGCTGTCAATAAACAGAGTAACTTGCACATGGACGTGCAAGTTAGGAAAAAGTGACACGACGTCGCATTTTTTTCGACTCGTACGTTTGTAAAAAACATGTCAGCTTATCTTAGAAGTTCTTAACACTTATTCATCAGTACATAAAATACATACCATTTTTCTGTCTGCCAATATTTATATTTTTTAACTTAAATTTCTTCAACTATCCAATTATAAATATCTTCAAACACTTCATCCTTAATACTCTCACTATGAAGCTCATGCCTACACCCCTTATAAAGCTTAAGTGTAACATCTAAAAAATGCTTCTTAAAAGTATTATACAATCTCTTAACATCTTTTCCATAACCACCAACCGGGTCATCCTCACCTGATACCATTAACACAGGTAATTCCATAGGTGCTTTCTTAATATTATCAAAGTCACTTACATAAGCAATCGTATTAAGAAGTCCATAATAACCATTTATAGTAAAAATATAAGAACACTTCTCATCATTTTCATAAGCATCTACAATATCACTGTCAGTTGTCAACCAGTCGTGGCTCGTTCTTGCGCCCTTTATTTTCTTATTATAAGCACCAAACATAACATCATTAATCAGCTTACTTCTAAATCTGTCACCCTTTAAACTTCCCACAATACCACTCAGCATACGCCCAGTATTTACAAGAATTTTCGTTTGATTGCCAGTACCCATAATTACAGTTCCATCAAGTTCTTTACCATACTTAATAATATATCTTCTTACCATAAATGAACCCATGCTGTGTCCTGCAAGAAAATATGGCTTGTCTGGATACTTATGCTTCATAATCTTTGTAAGTCTGTGCATATCTTCTACAAGATATCTTCCTGGGTCTTTGTCATCGGCAAAATAGCCAAAATCATTTTCATTTTCTACAGAATGTCCATGTCCTATATGGTCATTTCCTACAACAAGTATTCCCCTTTGTGCCATATACTCTGCCATAACATCAAATCTTTCAATGTGGTCAATCATACCATGACATATCTGAAGTACACATACGGGTTCGTTATATTTTTCACTATCTGGATACCATATCTTTACAAATACATTATTCTTTCCATTAGATGACTTAAATATCTTCTTTTCTGTTTTAATCATAACCCCGCCTTTCTTAATGCTAAATTATATAGCTGTGTAAATTAATAAATATAGCAAACCACTTTAATTAATCTCAGTTGCTCCCCAAGGACTTCCCTTTAAACTACCAGAGTAACTTAAATGCTTAACACCGAGAAAAGCGTCTGTTCCTACTTGTTCTACAGTTGATGGAATACTTATATCTAGTTGTGTATTATTACTAAATGAACAATAGCCTATAGTTTTTACACTATCTGGTAAATTTAACTCAGTGATTTGTGTACAACCCGAAAAAGCATAATCACCAATCTTTTCAATATTATTATTTAAAGTTATACTTTTAATCTCTGTATTATTATAAAATACACCTGATGCTATAATCTTTACTGCTTCTGGTATTGTGTACTCACTTAAACCTTCCTTTACGCCAACTAAAATATTATTGACAACTATTTCAGTATGACTTTCATACTCAACTGACTCCCAACGAGTATTTGCAAAGGCATTCATGCCAATAATTTCAACAGATTGTGGAATTGTAATCTTTTCAAGTGCTTTACAATTATAAAAAACATTAGAATTAATTGACTTAACGCCATCACTTACAACAACTTCTGTAACATTTGTATTATCTTTAAATGCACCAGACTCAATTATAGTTACATTCTTACCGTCAAGCTGAGATGGGATTGTCAACTTACTGTCATTCTTTCCCTTGTCAGTAAGACCAGTAATCTTTATATTGCCATCATCCATAGTTTCATATTCAAATACCTTTATATTAGCACCACTTTTTTTACAAGCCACTATTGTTGGAAATATAGCTATTGCCATTACAACAAACACAAGTTTATGCCATAACTTATTTGTAAACTTCATTTCTTTCACCCTTATACAGTTTTATTTAGACCACAAGTAACAATACGCCTGTGTTCTAGCAGCGAAATGTTTATCTTTTAACAATTCCCTTACTTGTGCCTTAGTATACCAAGCCGCACTTATTTCTTCTAATGTTGATGTACTAGGCGCAAATGTTCCATCTGCTTTGCCTATTATAACAGCATTTGTTTCATTAGAAAAGCCTATTGCACTATAACTGTCAAAAAGTGTATCTTCAATTCTAATAACATCAAGACCCGTTTCTTCTTTTAGTTCCCTTTTTCCTGCCTCTTGTGGAGTTTCGCCTTTGTCTATAAGTCCTGCTGGAAAATTATACACAAAGCCACCAACAGCCATTCTATATTCTCTATTAAGAAGAATTTTTTCACCTGTTGTATCTGTCATAATAATAACAACACCATCTGTATGATTGTTATTAAGCTGTTCTAATGTCTTAATATCCTTATCTCTGCTTATAATCTCATACACCTTTTTTTGATGGTCATTTGTTTCATATTCAAGGTCATAACGTGTTATAAACTTTCCTTCGTTAATCTTTTTAATTCCTTTATACTCCATACATATCTCCAATTTTTTTACTTGTGCATACTAAATGATGACATATCGTAATTACCTAAATTTTCATGTACTCCTCTTGTATCAGCTTCTGATATAAGTGTATCTCTATCTTTCTTAAATAGATTTTCAGCCTTATGCTGACTAGGCCCACCTACACAGCCACCTTCGCACATCATACCTTCTACAAAGTCAGCATCAAGTCTTCCAACTTTAAGAAGTGTAAGTATCTTCTTACATTCAGCCGCACCTGCACATTTTTCAACTTTATATTGTGATGAGTCAACTCCCATTTCTTCCATACTCTTAAGCACAGCCGCAGTAACGCCACCACCATTTCCAAAACGTTTTCCATATACACTTGCTTGTTGTGTATTATTTTCTTCTGGTTCAAGCTCAACACCTTTAGCTCTCATCATCGCTCTAAATTCACCAATTGTAAGCGCATAATCGGCTGTACCCTCGTTAGGATTATCCTTTACTTCACTCTTTTTAGCTATACATGGACCTACAAATACTGTTACAGTGTCAGGGTCTTTTGCCTTTAACATTCTTGATACAGCACACATAGGTGATACAGTTGTTGAAATATTGTCAGCAAGCTGTGGAAAATGTTTTCTAATCATATTAACAAATGCAGGACAGCAAGAAGTTGTCATCTTCTTTCCGTCTTTATTAGCTTCTACCCATTCTTCTGCTTCTGCTGCCGCAGTCATATCTCCACCAAGCCCAACTTCAATCATATCATCAAAGCCGAGCTTGCGACAGACAGTTCTTATACTTGACATTGTAATATCAGCACCAAACTGACCTTCTACTGCTGGCGCAAACATAGCTATAACCTTCTTTCCTGCAAGTATATCTTTAATAATACTTACAATATCTGTCTTAGAGCCTATCGCACCAAATGGACATCTGTGAATACATTTACCACATCTAATACATTTTTGCTCATCAATTACACAAAAACCATTGTCGTCCATTGTAATTGCGTCTACTGGACAAGTCTTTTTACAAGGTCTTATAAGGTCAGCAATCGCATTATAAGGACAGTTCTTTGCACACATTCCACATTCCTTGCACTTTGCAGGGTCAATATATGCTCTATCCCTACCCATAGAAATAGCACCAAACTTACAAGACTGTTGACAGGCTTTAGCCATACATTTACGACAGTTATCAGTAACAATATAATGTGATAAAGGACAGTCCGCACACGCAGCTTCTATAACCTGAATGATATTGTTAGCACCAGAATGGTCACTTTCAGTAGGACATTTTCCTTCTGCAAGTCTAATTCTTTGTCTAACAATCTCTCTTTCCTTATATACACAACATCTAAACTGTGGAGTTGGGCCAGGTATAAGTTTATAAGGAAGTTCTTCCTTCTTCTCATCAAACTCACCCTCATAAGCCAATTTAGCTACTTGATAAAGTACCTCATGTTTAATCTTTAAAATAGTTGCATCATTCGTCAGCATAAAAATTCCTCTTTTCTACTTTTCTTTTCTGTATTTCTTCTAATTTCCACTCAAACCACTACATTATACTACTTTATTATCCGTCATTCAAAATATAGTATTATTTAATTATTTATATTTTGCATACAAATAAACTTTCGTAAAATATTAAGTTATAGTAAAAACAAATCAATATAAGTTTTAACTAACTTGATAGTATCAATCTTTTTAAGATATCACAATATATATGGAAACTAGTGTGAACTACCCATCACCTAAAGGTAATGGGCTTCTAAGATACTAATGTATCTAT